>Ga0209835_1000263_pt1 | contig 35481 bp, 45 predicted proteins | sample LakKivwa52mmetaG_FD_184138 | JGI IMG/M metagenome (GOLD analysis project Ga0209835, IMG submission 184138) | Anoxic lake water microbial communities from Lake Kivu, Rwanda to study Microbial Dark Matter (Phase II) - Lake Kivu water 52m metaG... | ecosystem: Environmental > Aquatic > Freshwater >... | reverse complement strand
GGTATAGTCGAGCCACTGCTCGAGGATTAATCTGTTGTGCTCGCCCAGGCCTGGCGCAGGCATCCGAATGGTTCCCGAGGTATCCGAAAACTTAAAGGGGAATCCGGGAATATCAATATCGCCAAATTTTTCATGATAGACCTTCTGGAACATCCCGCGCTGTTTTAGGTTTCCATCTGCATTGACCTGTGCAGTGGTATAGGCAATTCCGCAGGGGATCTTTTTGCCCCGTTAGAAAGCCCAGCAGCTCTGCTGCGGGGATGGTGGTTGTTTCCTTTTTAGCGAGCCCCGTTAGAGATTTTTCTCTAAACGGGGCGAACACGGGGTTAATGTCCCGTGTGAGCTTTCCCGTTAGAAAATTGAAAACTTTCTAACGGGGTTTACTTTCCAAGCTGGATATGATCTCTTGGGACGTGTGTGCTGTCGTCCATTCTTCGATGAGGTTGACAGCCTCTTCATGGTTATGAATCTGAACGAGGAGGTTGGAGAATTTCGGGTCAGAGGCCATTTCAGGGCGTCCTATGGTCTCAACCAGGTCTTTCCATCTTCACGACCTCGGCGCCCATGTCAGCGAGTATTTGGGTGCAGCGAGATCCGGCGATGAACTGTGTGATGTCAACGACCTTCATGCCTTCAAGAATTTGCATGATTACACCTCATAAGAATGACTCTTCGCGTAATTGAGTGGGCCCTTTTTGATTATTTTCTATATTTTCTCCCCCTCTTTAGCAAAGTCGGTACGACTCGCAACCGAGAGGGGGCAGGGAAGATTATATAAATGATAAATTACTCGATAGGAAGAATTTATTCTGGTTCATCCGAGAATTAAGTGGGTAACCTCCCATTAGGTTAAGGGGAGGTGGGGAGGGGTTACTTTTTTTAGAGACGTGATAGGTCGCCTTCTTTCCACCCGTCTGATTTCCCTCCACCCATTTTAAACGTTGCTTTCATGATAAATCATTTCGAAAGGCCTCAATGATCTTCCTAACCCCCCCTTCATCCCCCCTTAAGCTAAGAGGGGAATACAAGAGGGGGAAATTACCCACACAAAACCCGGAAGAGCCAAAATAATTAATCCACTCTACTTCTGGGAACCTATTTTTTACGGGTGTAGATGGTTTTGTAGCGTTTGGGGTCTGCGGCCATGCAACTGGTGCATTCTTCTGAGGAGAGATCGACAGGCTCAAGAAGGACTTCAAAACCGAGTTCTTTGTATTGCGCTGCCATTTCGGATAGCCTGGGTTCGTCTATGGTAAAGCGTTTTTCCCAGCCTTCTTTTTTAAGTTCTTCTTCTCTGCTCATCGCAAATAAATGTTTGAGGTTAGAGGTCTGAGGTTTGAGGCTAAATCTCTTTTGCCTCCATCCTCCAACCTTTTGCCTCCATCGGGTTTACCGCCCGTAAAGCACCTTCCACCCTTCGGAGTGGGAGATGGCTCCGGGTTTGCAGACGGCGACGCAGGGCGGCGGTTCAGATCCGTAACCAGGTTTGCATGGAGCACAATGGTAGCGAATCTTTTTCCGTTCATCGTATTTTACAGAAGCCACGGGTTCTTCACGAAAAATGTCTATTTCATCTGGCCCCACTCCAAGGATTGTTACCGGGCAGACCTCGACACACTTACCACAGCCATTGCACTTGTCTGTGTCCAGAGTGAGAAACCAATCTCCCGAGGCGTCATTAAATCCGTAATGAGCAATCATGGTCTTCTAATGATTCAGTTTGGAGTTCGGAGTTCGTAGTTCGGAGTTTAAAAAGTTATTTACTCCGAACACCGAACTCTTCACTCCGAACTAAGTTTAGGTTTTCCTCACACTTTTAGCTTTTCCTGTATCCAGCAATGCCTGTGCGAAGAGGGCGGCTCCAATGGCTCCGGCTAACTGGGTATCGAAAGGAAAATTCTTCTTGCGATACTTTGAATTGTGCCAAGCCTGTTCGGCGGTTTTGATTCCGAGTTCCCTTTCCAGCCTCTTGACCACTCCTTCATTCTTGGCGATCCCACCGGTGATGACAAATTTCTCTTTCACACCCAGTCGTTTGAGGAGTTCCATAATCCGGTGTGCCATCGCAGAACAGTAGGCAGCCATGATCTCGTTTTCCGGAATGCCCTGCTCAAGAAGTCCCATCACCTCGCTCTTTGCGAAAACGACACAGGTAGTACTGATGGAGGGAGGTTCTTTTGAAATCTGGAATGAGCGGGGACCGATCTCCCAGACCGGGACATGAATGAGGTCCGCAAAAACCTCCATACCACGTCCGGTTCCAGCCGCACATTTATCGTTCATCATGAAGTTAAGAACTTTACCCCGTTCATCGATATTGATGGCCTTACAGTCCTGACCACCCATATCCATGACTGTTCTAACCTCAGGACCATACATGAAATTGGCTCCCTTGGCGTGGCATGAAATCTCGGTGATCGCTTGCTGAGCCATGGGGACATTGACCCTTCCATAACCGGTACCGATACAGTAGTCGATATTTTCTAATTTCAACTCAGTCTTCTCAAGTGCGTACTCCATTCCCTTTCTGGCGCTGTTAGGGCTGTCCGACCCTGTGCGCGTGTTGCCAAAGGCATAAAACTCACCATCCGCCATGATGACCGCCTGTGTACTGACCGAGCCTACATCAACTCCAGCGGTTATATATTTACCTTTTTTCCAATCGATATCCGGATTAACCCAGTTGGTTTCAGGCCATCTCCAGAACTCAACGGTTTTTTCGTGTTCAACCATTAAATCCCTTGGGGTTATATTCCCCGCTGCTTGCGGCGAATTCGTCATACCGGCGAAAGCCGGTATCCAGACGTCGTCCCGACGAAAGTCGGGAACCATCATAAACACTGGATTCCCCCGCATCAAGTGCGGGGCAGGCTAAATCAAGCACGGAATGACGGCAAAGAAGAGAAGGTGATACCCCGCTGCTTGCGGCGGGGTAATTCATTCCCCCTTTTCATTATTAGTGGTCTCAAATAATCTATACCTAAATTGAGCGATTTATTGTAGCGCAACCCTTTAGGGTTGCTTCTCATGCCTACCTGCGGTAGGCAAGCAAGGCTAAAGCCTTGCGCTACATATCACCCTCTGGGTGATTTTAAACCTGATCTGAAGCCTGTTGCTAAAGAGGTTTTCAAAAAAAGAATCGCTCAATTTAGGCTATACATAACCCCACCTCACCTCCCCTTAAAATAAGGGGAGGATTGTACCCCCTCTTAAATTAAGTCGTTGCGACTCGAAACCGAGAGGGGGGAGGGGGAGTTATTCCAAAACCCCAGAGAGAGCGGCGTCTGCTGCGCCGAGTGCTCCCATGTAATCAGGATCATCCGGGACAATGATCTCCATCTCGATATTCTTATGGAGAGAGTCGATGAAAGCAACATTCTTAGCCATTCCCCCAACAAGCACCACATCGATTTCTAAGCCGACGACCCGGGCGATGGAGCCAACTCTACCCGCAACGGCGTCCATCACAGCCCTTGCGATATCGGACTTGGAGATATTCTGGTGGATGAGAGAGACCACTTCCGATTCTCCAAAGACAGCGCACTGAGCATTCATCGGGATGGACTTGGTAAAATCGAGGGCGATGGTTGCCATCTCTTCAATAGAGATTTCGAGTGCTCGCGACATGGCTTCCACAAATGTCCCGGTTCCGGCAGCGCATTTATCGTTAATGGCGAAATCTAAAACCTTTCCATCAGGGGCTACCTTGATGGCCCGGCCTTCTTCAGCTCCCACGTCGATGATTGTCCTGGCATTTGGAAATAATTTAATCACTCCCCGTGCATCCGCAGCCACATCCGAAATGAAACCATTGGCAAAGGAAACCCGTTTGGCTGCACTTCCGGTTGCCACCACACGCTCTACATCTTTTCTTGAAATGGGTGTCTGCTTTAACACCTGATCATATAGAGCCTCGACCGCTTCAGCTTTTTTGATACCGGTTGGAGTAACTCCTTTTCCTAAGATCTGTCCGTCTTTCTTAATGACGATATGGACATTCTGGCCACCGACATCAATACCTGCAACGATCATCTCCTTATACCTCCGGTGCTAAAGTCTTCTTCTCCCTTCTATGGGTAGTCTAACCTCTCTACCTTCCACGTGTCCACTCTCTAAGGGGCACAGTATAAAATCTGCGTCAGCCAAACAAATGTTGCCGACCGGGACTTGACAAATAAGGTGTAGTTAATTATTATTGATTCCGCGTAGGTAGCTGAAGAAGGTTTTTTCAAATTTATAAAGTATTAAAGCCACGAAGGCATCCACCACGAAGGGGGTTAAGTCTCGTGGCTTTTTTATTTGGCGAAAAGGGAGGCCTTATTTTTCTATTAGGAAGGATTTTCGGGAAGTTGAACCAAAGGAGAGTTAAACCCGGCCTGATCCTCTCTTTGGTAATTCATGGCATGATGATGTTGATCCCTGTTTCCGTTATGGTTGTTCAACGATATGATGAAATAGAACTTTACATCATGAGTGAGAAGAGGTCGGTGATACGAGACCATCAAACTGTTGGAAAAAGGATCGCTGAGGCATCAAGGATGATTGTACCCCCCCAAAAAGAGGTGGAAATGGTGAAGGAGGAGAAGCAATTATTAACGAGGGAGTTACAGAAGATTGACGAAAAGCCGATCACAGAGAAAACTGACATTAAAGAACCGACGATTATCCCCACAGAACTTCCTTCAACTCCATTATCCATATCCGTTGCCAGCAACGCTAAAGAAGCCGAGTTGCCTGAAAAAACTCCGATCCCCCCTCAAGCCGATCTCTCTCCGAAAATGGATGTTCGTGAGACGGTTTCCCTTTCAAAAGAAACGATCTATCACACTGTCTCTCAAACTCAGGTGGTTGAGTTTGGGTCAGGGGAAGGTCCAAAATTTCTGCGAAGAACGTTACCGATTTATCCTGTGATGGCAAGAAGAATTGGCAAAGAGGGAAGGGTCGTTCTGAGGCTAACGATTGATGAAAAAGGGAACCTGTCAAATGTGGAAGTGATTGAAAATGGAGGGTATGGCTTTGCAGAGGCGGCAGTTGATGGAGTAAAAAAGTCTTCATTTTTGCCGGCTCTAAAAGACGGCAAGCCTATAGCCTCCCGGGCAATATTGCCCATCAGATTTAGTCTACGGAGTGATTGATGAGCGATCTATTTATCAAAGGCGGTTTTTTAATGTATCCCATCCTTCTCTGCTCCGTTGCAGGGTTGGCGATCTGGGTTAATAAGTTTACTCAGTTCAGGCAAATTTTAAGGGAGATGGATGTTCCCTTAAATGATCTCTGGAAAAAGGGGAGGGTTCCTGCCATTTTAACTCCCATCATAGAAGGATTGAAAAATCAGTCGGACGAGAAGGAAATCTCCCTGACAGGCACCCGGCAGATCAGGAAAATAGAGACGGGATTAAGTTGGCTTGGGTTGATCGCCACCGTGGCTCCGCTCCTGGGTTTAACCGGAACAGTGACCGGTATGATCAAGGCGTTTATGGTGATAGAGAAGAGCCCGAGTATCAACCCATCCATGCTTGCAGGAGGCATCTGGGAAGCTTTGATAACCACTGCCGCAGGTCTTCTTGTGGCGATTCCCATCCATATTGGACACCACTACCTTGAAAAGCAGGCGGATGAGATTGCCTTGATGATGAAGGAAATCGTCACCCGCCTTCATACGGGTTTGAAGGGGGATCAAGGTGGAGTTTGAACGGAAGAAATATAACCATACTCACATCAATATCGCCCCCCTGGTGGATATGATGTTTTTGCTGCTTCTATTTTTTATGCTTACCTCGCATTTGATACAGGAACCGGCCATCCGGATCCGTTTGCCTGAATCGAGCACCGCAGAGACCAAAAGCGATGAAACAAGGACGATTTCCATCACACAAAACGGCGAAATCTATTTTATGGACAGAAGAATGGACATTCAAGATCTCCAGAGAGCGATCAGGGAAAAATTTAGGGATCGGGAGAAAGATCTCTTGAAAATCAAAGCTGACAAGGAGGTGAATGTGGGGCTTTTGGTCAGTGTGATTGACGAAGTGCGACATTCAGGGGTTAAAAATTTCAGCATCATCACTACAAAGAAGGAATGATAGAAAATACTCTTGGATTCCTAAGAGGGTATTTGGCATCTTGATGTCGCTCCGGAAAGCGAAGATCAGAATAGAGCTTCAGAGATTTGAAAGGGTCATGAAGGCCTCCTCCCTCCTACGAAAGGAGAAAAATACTACAGGAGGTGTGGGATGAGAAAGTATCTGGGAATTTTGTTGGGTTTGGTCGTGTTCGTGGTGGGTTCATCGTTTGTATGGGCGGAGGAAAAGGAGAAAGAGACAAAGTTTGATGAGATTGTAGTAACCGCAACGAAGACGGAAACCGCCTTGGGTGATCTTCCGGTCACCTTGCACGTGGTGGATCGAAAAAACATTGAGTCTCAACCGGAGACCTATGTGAGCAATTTCGGAGAACTGATTCGGGATCTCCCTGGCGTCCATGTAGGTCAGTATTTTCCTTTTGGCCCTCCCTGGATCAACTTGAGAGGCACAGGATATTTCATCGGCCGCACCGGATATTTAGTCGATGGTGTTCCCGTGACTCCCTTTTTAGCAACGCCGGTTCATAATAATGACATCCAGCGAGTCGAGGTGTTGTTGGGCCCCTCTTCGGCCCTCTATGGACCTAATGCAATGGGCGGAACAGTCAATCTCATTACCAAACGAGGAACGAAAGACACCGGGGCAAAGGTTGACCTCGGATACGGATCAAGAGATACCTGGCGCCCCCATGTGGAGGTCGGAAATCAGTTCGGTAATTTTCATGCGTATGCATCCTACTCGGGAGACTATTCTGATGGATACAAGATGAACCCGTTTGATGCTGTTTGGGAGTTATATCGCTATGGTCAACGGGGATGGTTAAGCTATGCTTCTTTGGATGAAAATAAATACAGATACAGCTATTACAATTTTAAGGTTGGCTGGGAGAATGAAAAGAAAGCAGGTGCATGGTTCAGTTATCTCCGGCAGGATGCATCTCTTGACGGAGGAAAACCGAATATGTATTGGTTAGATGATGCCGTTGAGGGGTTGGGAACCTTCCGTTTCTATACCCCCATTGGTGATATCATGAAAGTGACAGGAACCATGGGGTTCCAGCACTTAGACCGACCACAGCTCAATATCGTTGGGCCAAGTGTTGCTGGAGATATTGTTACATGGAATTTTACCCCTTCGACACGGGCGGATTGGACACAGAAACGTTACCCCATAGAATTGCAAACCGACTTCTATTTAGGGAAACAGAACATCTTAACCGTGGGAGGGCTCTGGCTGAGAGAAGATGAGTTGAGAGAAACCAAGAGCCGTATTACCGGCATTACCAGCGCCAAAACCGAGTATACGACCGACCAGACAGCTTTCTATCTTCAGAACCAAGCGTTTTTTCTGGATGGAAAACTCAATCTCCTGGCGGGAATTCGTTACGACCGCTGGAAATATCACGATATCTTCGATCTCGTATCCACTCCTCGGGATCGGGAGGATGTCAAAAAAGATGCCTTGACTTATCGGGGAGGGGTAAAATTTGCTTTAACCGATTATTTATCCCTCCGGGCCTCAGGGGGAACAGGGTTTTGGCCAGGGTTGCCCGTCTGGATGTTTACCAACATTCCTACGGGTCCAAATCGGCGAGAACCCAATCCGGACCTGAAGCCTGAAAACACCTGGATGGTGGATATGGGCGTGGATCTGAATCTGAAAAAGTGGGGAACTGTCCTTACCGTTACCCCTTATTATGGCAGGATTAAGGATCTCATCTCCTATGTTGCAAGTCCTCATCCAACTTTACCGGGAGTCAGCATTACAAAGGCCTTCAATTTAGGAGGGGTCAAAATCTATGGCCTTGAGATGGGCTTGGAACAGAAATTATTCCAGCGATTGACTGCCTTTGCCAGTCTGACGCTCAATCATTCCGAGATCACACAATCCGGTTTGGCAACAGGGCTGGAGCTATCGAACTCCCCCGACTATTTTGGGAGCATTGGATTCATCTATCGCCATCCGGAGCTGATCAACGGCCGAATCTCCATGCGTTTCTCTGACAAACGATACTATGTCAACGATGTTGCAACAAGAGATTTACCTTATTATTCTATGAAAGCCTACGAAGTCGCCGATGCCAAAATCTGGAGAGATTGGAAGTTAGGGAAAGGCGTTCTGACCACCGCCTTCAGCGTGGACAATCTCTTTGACAAAAAATACGAAACAGAATTCGTTTGGGTCCATCCAGGAAGAAGCTTCCAGTTGAATGTAGGGTATAAATACCTTTTTAAAAATGCGTTTTAGCCGTCTTTTCTGTTAATGCCCTTCCCTCTTTAGGTTAAGGGGGGAGGGGAGGATTTATGAAACCTTTGTCAATCTATTTTTCCCTCTGTTTTGTTTTTTTGGTGGGAACGATATTTTCTTTCGGATGTGGAGACGGTCATCACAGCGGAAGTCAGAGACAGAAAGACGAATCTTCCGTACTCAGAATCGGAGTGGGGAGGGACCTTTACGATGGTCCGGATTCGAGAAGCTTCGTGCACGGCAGTCTCAATGCCTGGGAATCTCTGACCTACCTGGATGAAAAACTTCAGCCCAGGAATTGGTTGGCCGAATCCTGGCGCCTGGAGGATGGAGGCAGGAGATGGATCTTCCAATTAAAAAAGAACATCCCGTTCCATGATGGAACTCTTCTGACCAAGGAAGTGGTGATTGAAAATATCCTCCGATACAAAAATCACCCAAAGTACGACCCCCATGGTCTGTATCGAGACCTTCTTTCTGTTCGCGGGGCCGGCGAGAGGGACGTTGTTTTTCATCTCAGCACGCCTTGTCCCAACTTCCCTGCGTCCATCAATTATTTCGGGAGCGCCATCTTTCCGTCCGGTTCTTTTGACTCAAAGGGCCAATTCACCAAGTTTACAGGCACCGGTCCCTATCGATTTGTGATGAACAAAGATGGCGTGATTCGCCTCAAAGCCCACTCTGCCTATTGGCAGGGAAAACCTCCCTTTGAAAACATTGAGTTCTGGTACATTCCGGATGCGTCAACCCGTCTGAATGCCCTTAAAGCAGGCCAGATCGATGCCATTGTCGATGTCGGAGGAATCCTGCCAAGCCAATTGCCCGATCTCAAACATTCCAAGCATATCACGTTGAGAAGTGAAACGGTGGCAACGACCCATTATCTATTGTTTAACTGTCAACACCCTCCCTTTCACTCCATTCACAATCGGAAATGGGTTTCATCAACTTTGGACCGCAATCAGCTTGTTCAATCAATCATTGGGGATGCAGGGGTGGCTTCGGATTCCATCTTTACTCCATTAGCTGAAGAATGGCAGGAAAGGCTCTTTCCGTTAACACCCTCTTTCGAAAAACCGCCAGACCTTTCTCCAGAAGTTGAAATATCCATCCTGCTCCACAGCGGAACGCTTCAGCGATGGCCCTATAAAGATATCGCTGAAGCCATTCATGCCCATTTGCTTCGGGGAGGCTTGAAGGCGAAGATTCGTATCGAAGAGGCGGGCAGTTTCAAAGAGTCTTTGAAAAAGGGAAATTTCGACCTCGTCCTTCATCCCTTTACGCTCATGACGGGAGATCCGGACATCTTCTTCACCTGGCTGAGCCATGTCAGTCCCGTGGCTTTCGGAAATGAGTTGAAGAATGTCAGCGAATTGGCCTCAAAGGCCCGATATGAAATTGATAAAGAACAGAGAAAAAAGATGTATCGCCAACTCCAGAAGTGGATTTCGGAAAATGGCCTACTCCTCCCTCTCTATCATGATGTCGCCTTCTATGCCCACAGGGATCATATCGACGGCCTTAAAATAGATGCGTTCTTCAGGCCCAATCTGATGGAGGTGAAAAAGAATAAAGTTGCCCGTTAAGAATAAGAAACTTCATATTCGGGTCAAAACGGACCAGAATAAGAATCGAAAGGCAATCGACCCCCTCGATCCCCTGTTCTGGTCTCAGGAGTGGGAAAAAACGGTCAAGACCTCATCGCTTTCAAGAAAAAACACCAGTCCTGATCGCTGGACCGAATACTGGAGTCACATCAGTAAAAGTTATGGGACTCGGATTCAATGTGAGTCGAAGATCGTCGATGAGATCGTTCGAATACTGCTTTTTGAAAAAATGCTTACCAAAGAAAGCGAGGTTCTGGACATCGGGTGCGGCCCCGGGACCTTTGCCATGCCTTTTGCCCGATTCGTTAACCATGTGCTTGCCCTCGACCCGGCAATAAAAATGATCGATACCCTGAGGGAAGAAGCCCAACGTCAGGGGCTTTCAAATATCAGCTTGCTCTGCCAGCGGTGGGAAGACAGTCTTTTTTTAAAGGAGTTCGACTTTGCCTTCGCCTCGTTCTCCCCTGCGATCTGTAATGCCGAGAGCCTCCTCAAAATGCATCAGGCCTCCCGAAAGCATTGTTGTCTCATCACTTCCTCGAATGCGGAGAACTTCAGGGTTCGAAATGAACTCTGGGAGCGTATTTTGGGAGAGCCTTTTCATTCTTCCACCTTTCATATCGTTTATCCCTTTAATTACCTTTACGCCTCCGGATTTCGGCCACAGATACGTTTTTTAAAAAATGAGGTCTGTTATGAGGAACCGGTCGATGTCGTCATCGACCGGTATGAACATTACTTCCGCATGTTTATTGGATTAAATGCTTCAACGCAGAGGATCATTCGCCAGTATTTTGAAGATCTGGCCGATGAAGGGATCGTAAAGACGCATGAGGAGAAAGCGTTTGCCATCATGTGGTGGGCTGTGGAGAAATAGATGCTTTCATATCTTGGGAAAAGATTCCTCTTCCTCATCCCTCTATGGCTTGGCATCTCCCTGATCGTTTTTCTATTTCTTCAATTAACCCCCGGCGATCCGGCTGAAATTCTTCTTCGAAAGGAAGGCATCGAACCCACCCGTGAGGCCATTGAGGCCGTCAGAAGAAAGATGGGGTTAGATGATCCACCCTATCTGCAATATGGGCGATGGATTTGGAAGGTGGTGCATCTGGACTTGGGGAATTCATACCGAACTGGCGAACCGGTGGCCAAGGAACTCTTTACTCGTCTGCCCGCTACCCTTGAGCTCACCTTCGCTTCCTTCTTCCTAATGGTACTCCTATCTCTTTCCGCAGGCATTTTGTCTGCCATGAAAGCCTATGGGAGATTTGATCGGATGGGCATCGCCCTCGCCATCTTTGGAGCGTCTATCCCCAGTTTCTGGTTGGGGTTATTACTGATCTATCTTTTTTCCGTGAAGTTAGGTTGGTTTCCTGTGATGGGGAGAGGAAGCTTGATTCATCTCATCCTTCCTGCCCTGACCTTGGGGTTTGGAACGGCCGTGATCCAGGCGCGCCTGCTTCGGACATCCCTCGGTGAGGTGTTGAGAAAGGATTTTATCAGGGTAGCGATGGCGAAAGGGCTAAGGCGGGGCCGCATTCTTTTACGTCATGCTCTTCCAAATGCCCTCTTACCTTTGCTAACCACTTTTGGGGTGGTCTTAGGACGTCTGTTAGGCGGAGCAGTCATCGTGGAGACGATCTTCTCCTGGCCAGGGCTCGGAAGGTTGGCAGTCGAAGCCATTCTCCAACGAGACTATCCGGTCATCCAGGGATATGTCTTGCTCACGGCCTTTATCTTCGTCTTGATCAATCTCTGCGTGGATGTCGGATATCGCCTTCTTGATCCACGGATTGAACTCGGCCGTTAACGATGAAAACTTCGGGATTGATTATTGTTTCTACTCTTTTTGTCATCTCTTTTCTTGCTCCGTATCTTGTTCCCCACTCCCCTCTGGAAATCAATTTAGACCGACGCCTCGAAGGTCCAAATGAGATTTATCCACTTGGGACAGATCACCTGGGTCGGTGTCTTCTGTCGAGACTCATTGATGGAACCCGAAGATCCATCGGGATTGCCGTACTCACTCAGGCGATTGCCCTGACGATTGGAATCAGCGTGGGAATGCTTTCAGGATATTGGGGAGGACGTCTCGATTTCCTTTTGATGCGGTTGGTAGACCTGACCCTGGCTTTTCCAAGCCTCATCCTATCGTTAGCCATTATCAGTCTTCTTGGTCCAGGGATTCAAAACGCCATGATCGCTTTTGCTCTGGTTCACTGGGCATTCTATGCCCGATTGGTCAGGGGATTGGTGATTGAGGTTAAAGGAAGGAAGTTCATCGAAGCGGCTGTTGCCATCGGCGTCGGTCCCTCACGGATGATTCTTCGACATTACCTTCCCAACATCTTTTCTCCCATTCTCGTCCTTGCGTCTCTCGATACTGGGAGGGTCATCTTCGCCCTTTCCAGTCTGGGCTTTTTGGGCCTTGGAGCCCAGCCTCCAATTCCGGAGTGGGGGGCCATGCTCAATGAGGGGCGCTTGCTTATCGCCACCGCTCCTCATTTAATGCTCTTTCCTGGGCTTGCGATTCTGATCACGGTGATGGGTTTTAATCTGATAGGGGAGGCGAGTATGTGGCGCAGAAAGGACGTTTCAATATTTCATAGCGAAAGGATGCTCTCCTGAGGTAAGCAATGCTTTTCCAAACAACCTTTTAGATTTCCAGAACGCTTCCCACACATCCATGAAAAAAGCGATCTCCGAATTCCTGGTGGAGCCGGGATGATGCCTTCATTCCGGTGCAATGGGAGACGCCTATTTTCTCAATATCCATCTTCTTAAGAAATTTGATCGATTCTTCCAATTGCTCAGAGGTGAGAAAGTCCAGATGGGTTCCGCCCAGGATGGCATAAAATCTCTCTTTTCCGGTCTTGTTCATGACATGGTGGATGATATTGATCATCCCCGAGTGCGCACATCCGAGGATGAGAATGAGTCCTTTTTCCGTATCGAGGATAAGAGATTGGTCATCAGGGAAGGTATCCGTAGCGGTTTTCCCATCGATTTCAGTGAAGAGTATTGGGTCAGTTTTTTCAAAGGGAGTCCTTCTCGGGACTTCCCCGGTTAAAGAGACTCCTTTTTCGACCTCTGTAAAATCTGAGTTTAAAACAAAATTTGCCCCCAAATACTCGAGATACTTCCTTTTATATGGGAGACCTACAAATTGTTTTTTTTCTTTGCCATCCTTTTTCAGGATTTTAATCCGGTCTGAAAACACATCGGGATGGGCGTGTACATCCACCTCTCCTCTCAATTTAAGAACTTCGGGGAGACCTCCGGTATGATCAAAATGGCCATGACTTAAAAAAATCCTCTTAATCCCCCTTAGATCTTTATTGAGGAGAAGAGAATTCGCAATAACTGCGTGACCGCTTCCGGTATCGAAGAGGTAGTTTCTCTGTTCGGTCTCAATAAAAGCCGAAAAGCCATGTTCTCCATAACCGATCAACCTGCCTACTGTGTTCTCGCAAAGAATGGTTATCCTCATTCCAATTAGCCTCCTTCACTTTTTTTCGAGAATTCCGAGAGCCTCTTTGACCAGATTCTTTTCATGCTCGTAATCGGCTGTTCTCTGAATCATAATCTTCTGGGCCATCACAGGGCCAGCTCCGTGCCAGGTGCCAACTCCGTGCAAGCCGGCCGTCCAGTTTTGAAGAAGTTTTGTCACTTTCATGATATTTTCCGTGGAGGTATCCGAGCCAAAGCCAAGGAATTCCTCAACATATTTTTTCGTTTCAGGGTTTTTCAAATCTTTTAAAGAGGGGAGGGTGACGATAAGGCCTCCGCCAATATCTCCTGCCAATGCCATCACACGCCAGAAGGCATCGCAGACATTGAGTTTCGAAACATTTCCCATCAGTTCATCCGGAAGAAAGACTCCCGAGCCTTGTGGTTCTTCTTTCCCGAGGTTGGCCGAAGCCAGACCGCATGCCCTTCCGGTTTCCCGAAGGACAACCATCTCGGTCAACTCATCGTTGATGTGTTGAGCCTTTTCCAATCCTTTATATTCCTGAAGAAGTTTACAGGCTCCGATGATCAAGTTCATAAAGCCGACCTTGCAGGTTCCTCCGCAGGTCATCCGGTGGGTCTTGGCAAATCGCTCAACCAATTTTATGGAGTAATCGGTTTCTCCGTAATGAAAGACCCGATCCCAGGGGACAAAGACATTGTCAAAAACGACCATGGCAGTCTCTCTCTGGCCAAAAAGGGGATTTCCCAGCTCGAAGATATCCTCCGCCATCTCCCTTTCCGCTGAATAAGGGGAGTACTGACAGATATAGGTGAGCCCCTCTGCATCAGCAGGAATGGCAAAGGCGAGAGCGTAGTCCGCTTCATCTTTTTTCTTTGCAGACTGGGGAAGGACAACCAATTCATGGCTGGCAAATGCTCCGCTGATGTTGATCTTTGCTCCCCGAACAACAATTCCATCCGGCTTCTTCTCTACAACCTTCAGAGACAGGAAAGGATCTGGCCAGTCAATGGCTCGCTTTTTACGGTCTCCTCTTGGTTCGGTCAAGGCTCCTGAGACGACAAGATCATTCTCCTGAACCCACTTGAGATATTTCATAAACCGGCTGTGATATTCCGTGCCGAGGTTCTTGTCCATCTCCCAGGTCGTGCTGGCAAGACTATGGAAAGCATCCAGGCCGGGACACCGGTAGATACAGGTGCCTAGCCTTTCAGAGGCAAACGTTCCTGCAATGGCCTTGGCCGTCAGATCCTCTCTGCTCCGGCAGACATAGACATAGCGGTTGACGCGGTCGTTTGTCAGAGGGGAGAGGGTGGTCATGATGTCTTGGAAGGCCGGATCGAGCGCCCAGCGATAACTCGCCTTGTTAGCCTCGATCACCGTGCGAAGGTTTGGATTGTTGAGATAATCCTCAACCTTCTTTCCATTCATGAAAATTTTAGGGTTTCGTTTCTTCAGACTGACTTCGTACTGTTCGGGTGTCATAAGGGCCATTCCTTTTTCTCCTTTCAGCCAAGATTGCAACCTAAGGTGGTCATATCATTAGATTAAAACAATGATAGTGATTTTTCTTATTGACGATAAGCATCCGAGGCAATAGAGACATCCCATTCTCAGACTGGAAATAGCGAGGGTGTTAAAATAACCATAACATAACACAAAGGAGGAAAAATAGAAAACCTGTTTAAAAGGTAATCATAAGGGTTTATCGATGTGTTTTACAAAATTGGAAATCCATTCCGTATCTTGAACTTTTAATCCGCTCCTATGAATTGAAATAAATGATCCTTAGAAGCTATTTGCCTTTCCATACGGGTTGCCTTTTTTCAGTGAATGCCTGTATCCCTTCATGGGCGTCCTCCGTATTGGATAACCTTGTCATCACTTCACTATTGAGAACAAATCTCTGACGGAAAGGCATATCAATCATCTGGTAGTAGAAATTTTTTCCCATCTGAATGGCTGTCGGACTTTTGGAAGCAAGCTTTTGAGCAAAGGAGAAAGTTTCCTCTTCCAATTTTTCAGCCGGCACCACTTTATTTACCAACCCCAATCGCTCTGCCTCTTTCGCCTCAATCATATCACCGCTCAGGAGCATCTCCAGGGTTTTTTTCTTACCGAGACCGTAGCTCATGGGAATAATCGGTCCGGTACATAATAATCCCACATTGATGGCCGTGGTTCCGATTTGGGTCCCCTCTGCCACGATAGCAAAATCCGCGGCCGCCATCAGACCGGCTCCATTGGCGACCGCATATCCATGGACCATCGCAATCACTGGTTTCCCCATGGAGGCAATGGTCAAATGCATCTGATCCATCAGGGACAGCCACGGGTGGACCTCGGAAGGGGTCTTCCCGTGAAACTCGCTCACGTCGATTCCTGTGGAAAAGACTTTCCCTGCCCCTTTGATGATGATGACTCGAACTTCCACATCTTCATCCATTTGTCGCAGAGCGGCATTTAGCTCTTCGGCCAACTGTTTGGTAAAGGTATTAAACTTCTGTGGGCGGTTCAGGGTCAGGATACCAATTTTATCCGTCTTTTCGATGATGATTGTTTCAAATGACATAGAATGCCTCCGTTAACATATTTTTGAACATCTACCCCGTTAGAAAGCCACGCTGCTTGCAGTGGGGATGAGTTAATTACCTTCTTAGCGAACACGGGGTTTAACCCGCTGCGCCAACGCTTGCGCGGCGAGTGCCCCGTGTGAGCCGTCCCGTTAGAAGGGAGAAGCTCTTCTAACGGGATTTACTGGAATTGTAGCATGGCCTATTTGGAAATCAGTTTTTCTTCCATAATAATCTCCGTCATCCATCTGGCGGCTTTGCCGACGACCTCGGGGCAATGGATATCGTGAGCTCCAGCATTATGGAATTTTTCATACTCTTGAGGATCCGCAAGATAGTAATACCGACCTAATATTTTGTTCTGGATATCCCGGCAAATGACAGAACCATATTCCTGGATAAACTTTTCTCTGAATTTACGTGTGAGCTGGTGTGTCTTGAAGCGAATCCCCTCCGGGTCGGCAAAATTCTCCCTTTCTCTTCCCAGCAAAGAACCTAAAATCAGGATGCTTCCCATATAGGCTCCACAACCACTGTCGGCAGCCAATCCAGTTCCTCCTGCCAGGCCTGTGGCTGCTTTAAAAACATCATCATTTCTGATACTCAAAGCATCCTGAAGAGCGGCAATCACACACTGACCGCACCCTCTATAGGTTTTTTCATATTGTTTGCCCAATGTCTGCGCCTTCTTTGCCAATTTTACCGTATTTGCTTTTTTCATTCGTTTTTTTTCTTTCATTCTCCGGGTTTCATTCCGCTTCGGTTCGTTTCTCCCCTCTGGCATCGTGTTCCTCCCCTTTTTAGTCAGACTTCCGTCCGTTACTATTCTAAGACAGGCTTTAAATGGTTTTCAATTTGTTAGGCAGAGGTTCAGATTTTAGTCCCTTATGAGTAAAATTGTGCACAAAATGGCAATAAAGTGACTCATGAGCAGTGGTTCTAAATCCGAAGCACGAAATCCGGGCGAAGCGTCCAGCAGGACCAATTCGAAACAATCCCCAATGATCGAATTTAAAATGTTCAAAACAAAAAAGTTTAGGGAATTTGAATTTCGGGAATTTGAATTTGTCCTTCGACAAGCTCAAGATGGTGAGCAATGTCGAACCATTTAGGATTTCGATATTCGAATTTCGAATTTTAAAAAACTACAAACCCCGTTTGGTTCCGGCGATGCCGGGTTAGGTTTCACTTAATCCAGTCTTATCTCAAACTGATTCCTTCAATCATTGAGGTCGTGTTTCTAAAACAGTAAATAAAAAATCTTATCTTCCTTTTTGGATGCCTTGAGGATTTCCATATGCCTTAGTACTGCAAACTCTCTTCTCAATACCTCTTCGGTGAGATTAAGATTCTCCACTATTTCCTCTATGGTAGCTTCTCCCTTTCCTCTTATGTAGTCGACGATCTTTGTCTGCAAAGGTGTCAGAGTGGAAAGTTTGTCCTTACCTTTTAGAAAAGTCTTGGCGGAGTGGACCGCCATTGGGTCACAGGCTTGGGGAGGAGATAAGATTTCCATATAACAATCCTCGCAAAAGGTTCTTCCTTGATATTCATAGCATTGGTGTTTTTCTATTTTATTCCTGCATTTGGTACAATGAATGAGCATAATCACTTCCCCTCCATGTATCTTAGGTTTTGCGTAAAGTGAGAAGTCTCACACCAGTGACTTCTTTAAACGTAGCCCCCTCGCTGATAGATCGAATCAAGCAATCCGGATCTATGATCTTCGAGCCACAGATGGCATCAATTCCGTGATCAAAGAGAATAGAGGAGAGGGGGGTGGTCGGGCCGATCATGACGATATAGGCTTTCCTGCAAAGGCCCAGAAGGCCCTCAAGCGTATGATTGATGAAGGATGTCCCTGTGATACCTACAACATCGCATTGAGGTAAAATTTTTTCTGCCTCTTCTGCAGGTAAATCTCCTTCCCGGAGCCTCTGCTCAAGAACCCAAAAGTTTTTTATAAAAAATTCCTGTTGAATACCGCCCAGCTCTGCTGGGCGGATGAAAACAGGTTCGCGAAGCGATAAAACATGCTATAAGTACTGCATGAGCCCGGTAAAAAGAACAAGCCATGCAGTCTACGATTTGAAATATCATCTGGTGTGGGTTCCCAAATACCGCAAGATGATTTTGAAGGGGGATCTGGCAAAAAGGGTTAGAGAAGTATTTTCGGAGATAGCCGAGAGGTATGAGTTTGAAATAGATACGATGGAAGTGAAAGAGGATCATGTTCATTTGTTTTTGTCGGCGCCTCCGCGATATTCTCCGGCTGGGGTAGTACAAATCATAAAGAGTATATCAGCTAAAGTGGCATTTAAGGAATTTCCTGAGATAAAGAAACAGCTTTGGGGAGGAAAGTTTTGGAGCGATGGGTATTTTGTTCGGTCTGTTGGAGACAAAGTAACCTCAGAGGTCATACGTCGATACATAAAGTATCAGCATCAGGAGCAGTTGAGTTTTGATTTTTAATACCCCGCAGCTCTGCTGCGGGGTAATTTATTTTCTCTCTCAATTTCGGAATCCATGGGAAGTGACCAACCACGGCTACGTTTTTCCCTTCGCCTTTTTCGAGAAGTATCTCAAAGGCATTCTTTTCAATGCATCTGGATTCATCGATATCGATCAGTGAATTGATGGCGGCCATTCCAATAGATGCCTCAAGAAGGCTGTTTGATCTGGCATATTCTGCCAATTCTGAGGCCGTCTTTCGGGTAAGGTTTCCTACATCCCTCACACCCCGGTCATGAGAAGGGCCTTCATCCCTGAAGGTTGAGGAGAGACCACAGTATTTGCTCACGACAGCAGTCCAGAAGACACAGGCATGGACACTCCTCACCGGATAATCATTCCTTTTCAGATTTGAGAGGAGGTCATCAAGTATTTTCAATCGACTATTCCACTCCTTTCTCTCCGTATATTAGTTTCGATTGTCCTGTGGGACTCATCACCTTCGTTATGTTTTTAAACCTTTCTCCAAATATTGATCCTTCTTCAGCGAGAAACTTTCTCGCATCCTTTGAACCAAGAAAGAAGATCCGAATATAAAAAAGCAACCGCACGAATGCTTTCTGAGGCTTCGCATGCTCCATCAGACAAAATCTGCCGCCATCGATGAGGATCCTTGCCACCTCATCGATGGCCCTTTTTCTTTCCTCTCCCTTCAGTTCATAGAAAGCATGAGAACAGGTGACCCCATGAAAAGAGGATTTTTTGAAAGGGAGTTGACTCGCATTTGCTTGCACCAGATAGAGGTGACCTGCATTTAGCCGAAGGGCCTTCTCCTTTGCCTTCTCAAGCATCCCCCGCGAGAAATCGAGACCTATAACTAACCCCTTTTCTCCTACCTGATTGGCTAATTGTAGAGCCACTGAACCTGTTCCAGTGCAAAGATCTAAAGCCCTGTCGCCCCTTGACAGACTCACTTTACAAGCGATAAATCCCCTAAGTGATCCTTCTCTATCTCCAGAGTGTAAACGAATGATGAGGTCATAGACCTTTGAAAAAAGATCATAATAACTCTGTCTCAATGAACTCATACGGAGTAACCTACGGAATAATGGAACTTTGGAAGAATGGAATGTTGGGTGAAGTTAACCGAAGCAACTTTCATCATCTTAAACCCATCATTCCATCTTTTTATTATTCCAATATTCCAAATTTATTTATTCCCTCAGCGTGGCGATAAGCCTCTTGGTTTTTAAAAATAAATCCAAGGCATCAGAAACATTTTTTACAACGATATCTGCATTCTTTATCGCAAAAACTGACAATCCTTCATCCCCTAACACTGCGATCCCCAAAGCAGCCTCTTTCAAGATGAGTTGGTCATTATTTCCGTTTCCAATGACAATGGTTCTCTCAAGATCGAGGGTTTTTAAAAATTCAAATTTCCCTGCTTTACTGTCTTGCTCTGGTAGCCTTACCAGCTTGACATCCAACGTTCCAATTTCATCACTGGCTGTCCCTTGAGTATCAGCAGTTAAAATATAGATCTTCACCTTCTCGGAAAGTGATTTAATCTTTTCTTTCACCTCAAGGGGAATCCTCCCATCTGTGGCAATGGTTCCATTAAGATCGAAAACAATATTTTCAATTTCCATGCTTCCCCAACCGGGGATATCTATATTGATCATTTCTAAACCCTTCACTCTTTGTATATCTCTATGCGATCTCCTGTTTTTACTTCTCCACTTACGATCACCTTACAGAACACCCCTTCCTTTGGTAGAATAGAATACCCCTGATAGTTATAGGTGTGAGCCTGGGATGGATCTTTGCCAATCTGTATCACCTCAAGTTTTGCCTCACCAATCTGTAATGTTGACCCAATAGGGATGGATACTAAATCGACTCCCTCGGTGGTGATATTTTCAGCAAAAGATCCGGGCCCAGCCGAGAGCCCCGTCTCCTGGCAAAGTTTTTGGATACTCTCCATCGCCAAAAGGCTAACCTCTTTCTCAGTCCCGGCATGAGAATCGCCTACTAGCCCATGACCCATTTTGAGGAGACCCCTACCAACATTTATCTTTGGATCAGCCCTCCTTTGACTCGTACACACACCGACAACTTTTCCAGACTTTTTCATTGCTCCTTATGGTCCTTCGCTGATGGCTTTTTCAGCACATTCATCGATACAGGTGCCACAATCAACGCAGGTCTCTGCATCGACTACAGCCTTCTCATTCTCAATCTTAATGGCCTCTACCGGACAACCCTCTTCACAAGTACCGCATCCTGTGCATTTTTCCAGATCAATAATGACTGCCATGTTCTCCTCCTTTTGGATTTTTATTAAATTCAGAATCCTGTATTTTCTACCTAACGATTTTCTTCGCTGCCTGCTCGGCCGCTATTAAAATAGGATCCATGGGGGCTGAGAATGGAGGCGCATAAGCAAAATCGAGCCTTGCAATTTCATCGATAGTCATTTTTTGGTGAAGAGCAACCGCCAGGGTGTTGATCCTCCGAGCAACTCCTTCCTTTCCAACCATCTGAGCTCCCAAAACTCTTCCATTTTTTCTGTCGAAAATCAACTTAACCACAATCCGTTTCGCCCCGGGCATATAACCTACCTTTGATTCCGTCTCGATGACCTGTGAACCTACTTCAAAACCATAACGTTGAGCAGCCTGAGTGCCTAAGCCGGTAAAGGCAACTTCCAATTCAAAAACCTTAAAGGCTGCTGACCCGACGACCCCAAGAAAGACAGCTCTTCCACCTGCGGCATTTTCACCTGCCACGCGGCCCTGCTTATTGGCAATATCCCCAAGGGGTGTATGAACCCAATCCTGGCTTACTAGATTGAAAACTTCACAGCAGTCTCCGGCAACATAAATATCTGCCAGATTAGTCTTTTGAGCCGTGTCTGTTCGAACCGCTCCAGTCTTTCCAAGCTCAATCCCTGTCTCTTGAGCTATTTCCACATTTGGGATAACGCCAACGGCCATCAGAACCATATCTGCTGGAAAATGAGCTTTGTTAGTCTCAAGAGAAGTGACCTCACCATTGCTATTCAGTCTAAAAGCAACTGGTTCCTGATGCGTCAGGAAGTGAACCCCATTTTCTTCTAACTCCTTCAATATTTTTTCAGAGATTTCCCTTTCGAGATTACCTGCTGGCAAATCTTTACGGCATAATAAAAAGGTCTCTAAATTTCTCAACCGAAAAGCCTCGCACATTTCCAATCCAATAAACCCACCGCCGAGAATGGCTACCTGTTTTGGTCTTTTCTCATCGATGTAGTTCTTGATACGGATACCATCCTGAAGGTCTTTCAGGGTGAATATATTTTTTGAGTCGCTCCCAGGGATACTCAGCCTTCTTGATCGGGCACCTGTGGCAATGATGAGCTTATCATAGGGAACCCATTGGGTTTCGGATTTAACGAGGTCGACGACTTCAACTCTTTTCTCTTTCGGGTCGATTTTAGTAACCCTGTGTTCCGTTTTGACATCGATATCCTGCATCTCTTTAAATTGTTGTGGAGTTCGAACCACCAATTTTTTCTGATCTTTGACTACATCGCCGATGTAGTAGGGGGTTTCTCAGGAGCCATAAGAGGCAAATGGCCCCTGCTCAAAGATAGTGACCTCGAGATCTGGATTAATCCGTTTCGCTCTGGCTGCTGCACTGGGTCCGCTTGCTGAACCACCAATGATCAGGAGTTTCTCTTTTTTTGCCATCCTACCCTCCCTTAAGGTTTGATAATTAATTGGGGGATGTCTTCTGGAAGCTTTTACATACCCCAAATGCCTGAATGGAGATATTATACAATTTAAAATCTTTTTCTTTTGCTACCTCCGATTTAAAAATTCGATGCTCTCGCATGGAAAATCGATGACCTTTCCACAATGTTCACAAATCAGTTGACTATGGTCCTTTCGGGTTTCGAGTTCGTGGAGAATGATATCTCTTCCTTTAGTTCTTTTTAAACCCACCGAAGTTAACAGATCTTTAGACGATTGGATCAAATTTTGAATCATAGGATACAAACCGTGTAGAGAACTTGAATCTCAATTTCAATAAGATTTCCAATGAGAGGCGTTGAGGTGAATGATCCCTCAACGCCTCTCTCTTACAATGTGGTTAAAAGACACTCCTACTTTTCCACCGAGTCGCCAGTTTCGCAAGGATGACCTTCTTCACCGGGATGGCAGATGGTGATCTGTTCGGCTGAGCAGTCCTTTGGGTCTCCTTTCAGATTTTCAGGTTGGGTGCAACCAGATTTACTTTGGCACATGATTCTCACCTCCTTTCAGAATTCTTGTCGAATTCTTTTCTTAAAGATGAATAGCGAGAGACTAAAGAGTAAAAAAACGAATCCTAATAAAATTAATAAATCCAGATACAAAGGGATCATTTCTTTATCTTCCAACAAGCAATGCTTCAAACCATCCACCGTATAGGTCAACGGAAGGAAATAGGATAGAATAAGGAGAGGAAAGGGCATTGAGGACACAGGAAAGAAGACCCCGCAGAGGAAGATCATGGGAAATCGAAAGAAGTTGGACATGGTCATGGCCTCAAAGACCTCCTTGACACCTACCGAGATCAGGATTCCAAGAAGGGAGAAGGCAAAGCCGGAAAAGATGAAGATGAGAGCAAACGCCCAGAAATGTTTTACGGAAAGCCCCATGAGTGGAATCAGGATGAGGGTGATGAAAACGGCCACCATCAACCCAAATAGGGTGCTCCCGAGAGCTTTGCCCAAAAGGATGGTTCTGAAATTCAATGGAGCCAGGAGGAGCCTCTCCAAGGCTCCTATTCTTTTCTCAAAGGTGATCACAATGGCGGCCATAGAGGTGCATGAGAAGAGAAGGGTCAAACCAATCAATCCTGGGACGACCTCTATAATTCCCGCCGGATTTCTGAAATAGAAAGCTAATACAAAGACGATGGGAAGCATCAATCCCCAACTGATCAAAGGGGGCTTGAGGTAGTAAGCCCCCATATCTTTTTTGGCGATGAAGTAGGCTTTTATGAATTCTTTATACATTTGGGCTGAAGGCTATGGCTAAGATGCCCGTTTTGTCAATAGGTTAAGTCATTGGTATCAAAAATCTTCACCCTTAACCTTTAACCTAACCCAAACTGGCTTCCCCGCCTTGACCTAATAACAAAAATGTATTAATCCGGCCCCATTTTCATAGGTTTATCGATCTTCATTAATTCTGAATCGAGGCCGGTTATCTTTATAAAGGCATCTTCTAAGCTTGGGGTTAATGTATTGATCGATTGAATTTTTGCTCCACGATTTTCAAAGAGTTTTATAATAGGCAATAGACCCTGATCGAGTTTTTTGATATGAAAACGGACTCGGTTTTCGTCGATCAAGGTCTTTTCCATCCCATAAAATGAAAAAAGGTAGTTTTTTAAATTTTCATTGATGTGTTCTAATGCGATTTCAATGATCTCTGTCTCCGCAACTTGGGTCTTTATATTTTCAGGAGTATCGATGACTCTTATTTTACCTTTGACAATAATCGCAATGCGATCACAAAGACTCTCTGCCTCAGGGATGTAATGGGTGGTGAGAAAGATGGTTAATCCTTTCTTTTTTGAATCAAGGATAAGTTTCCTCAGCCCCCTTGCACTCATCACATCCAGACCGGTAGTGGGTTCATCAAGGAAAAGGATGTTGGGCTGGTGAACAAGCGCAGCGGCAATGGTAAGCCTCCGTTTTAACCCTCTTGATAATGCCTGGAAAGGTTTTTCATGATGTTCCTTCAGATTAAATTCCTCAAGAAGTTCAATAGAACGAATGCTACGCTCCTTCTTGGGAACTCCATAGAGTTCGGCCTGGTAAATAAGGTTTTTTAAGGCGGTCAGTTCTCCATAAAGGTTTGATGTCTCAGGGACCAGACCGATTGTCTTTTTAACCTCTACGGGTTCTTTCAGAACATCATGGCCATTGATAAGTGCGGTCCCCGAACTGGGTTGGGTCAGTCCCACCATCATCCGGATGGTGGTCGTTTTCCCTGCTCCATTTGGTCCAAGGAAGCCAAAAACCTCTCCCTCTTTGACGTCAAAGGAGATATGGTCAACGGCAAAGGTATTCCCATAAAACTTCGTTAGATCTCTCACTTGAATGATGTCGCCCATTTATCGTGACCGCCTCCCTGAGACATATCCAGAAAAAATTTAATAGGCCATTTCCGGTTTCCAGACCTTCCAAACTTTTCCCACCAAATCAGGACCGGGCTTTAAGGTCGGTTTTCCAGGCTGCCATCCGGAAGGCATCACCTCACCTGTAGCGCGTGTATGCTGAAAAGCCTTGACCTGTCGGATCAGTTCAGAAACGTTCCGGCCCACCGGTGGCGTGACCGTCTCCATGGCTTGAATGACTCCATCCGGATCGATTAAAAAACGACCCCGAATGTCCACCCCTGCATCTTCATCGTAGACTCCATAGACACTACCAATACGACCACCTGCATCTGACAGCATTGGAAATGGCACTCCACCTGGAACCATTTTTGAGAGCTCCTCCTCCTGCCAGATCTTGTGGGTAAAACGACTGTCTGTGCTGAATGATAAAAATTCTACGCCAAGGGACTTGAATTCTTGATATTTGGCGGCAACTGCCGACAATTCAGTAGGTCAGACAAAGGTAAAATCTCCAGGGTAAAAGCAAAGGACGACCCACTTTCCTTTATAATTTGAAAGCTTAATGTTCTTGAATCCCCCATCCACATAGGCGCTTGCCTCAAAATCGGGCGCCGGTTTGCCAACTCGAGCGATCATTTTGATTTCCTCCTTTTGAATTGATGTGGGTTGAGATGCTTTTGGTTCCCCTGTCATCATTGGTCCTTTCGCGGGCTGCACACATCCATTTTTTGCTTCTGCCATAAGACACCTCCTTTGGTCTTCGTTCTAGTCTCATTTTATCACTTTTAGAATCCAATTTGGAATTTGAAACAATATCTTCAATATGACAATGAATATCCTCGGCGACAACATCCTTAGAAACGTCCTACCATTCCTACTTTTCCATCAACTCTTCAACCTCTTTTTTTCCCTTTTCTAGCTCCGGTTCTTGCTCTCCGTCTTTTCTCAGGAGCAGTGTCAGGAATTCTCCAACATGAGTTTTCTCTTCTTTAGCTATAGCCGCCATTTGTCCATAAAGGTTTATGGCATCCAACTCCGCTATGATTCCAGCTCTTAGTATCTCTTTGTCCGTTTCTCCTTTTCCAACACGGTCAAGATTGATGGGTATCTTTGATAACATGTATTTCTATCTCCTTTTTTTCTGTACTATTCAGCCCCCCTCTTAATAGAAGAACTGTAGAAGTGCCACACCTACCCAGAACAGCAACTCCCTGGAGTGCCGCACGAATTAGGTGCCCCGCAACAGCCTCCGGGACTAGGTTCAGAAGATCTTCGCGAAGAGCTGTTGAATGTATTATGGGCAGACAACAGCTTCGTCAAATCCTCGCTCCCGCATTGTTTGCATCGGAGTTTCTCCTTCCTTCCTATAATTAGAAATTCATCCTCTTGACAACACCTCTCACAACGGTACTCATAAATTGGCATATAATCCTCCTTCCAAAAACTGAAGAGAGTGACTCGTCAGTTAGATTATTTCGCTGCAAATTCAACAAGCCGCTCCAGAAAGCCATCTATCAGATCACTTGTCGTGACAACCTATTCTTCCACTACGAAATTATACCTCGCTTTCCCCCCTTCGAGATAGATGAGGAATGTGACCCTTTTCCCCTCCGTGAGATATCCTTCATATTGACTTCGAAGGTGACCAAAATCTGTTGACTCCAGAAACAACCTTAACACTTCAAGCCTCTCCCCAAGTTCTTCATCTGCACATCCCTCCTTAAGAAGGAGATTGAGGATCCGCTCATATTCTATTTTGGATAGGGTTTCAATACAATTTGACGGATTGGGTTGCAGTTCAATCGGGACCGTTTTCATCTCATGGTTTAATTATTGAAACAGTGGGCCGTGCGGGACTCGAACCCACGACTCTCTGCTTAAAAGGCAGATACTCTACCTCCTGAGTTAACGGCCCCAAAGGTTTTGACTTCAAAATAATGGTTCATTGGAAGGCCAGCAAACTTCACCGCACCAATGCAGGGGACGACATACTTCACCGGCCACTGCTTACCAAGAATGTCGAAAAATTCCAGACAGGAAGAACAGACATGAATGCTATCGGCGATGGAATAAGGCACCTTTTCTCCGTTCACATTTTCGAAGAATTGAGGATCGATGAAATTGGCATGGTTTGCCGAATGGTATTTAAGGAGTTTTTCGAAATCAAAAGAGTCTGTGGCCCCATAGCGCTCAAAGTATATCTGGTAGAAATCCTTTTCGATAGCATCAGGCTTGTCCCACTTCTTCGGTTTTCTCTTGCGGTATTCATCTGATTCGTTCAATTCAAGGATCTCTTTCTCGGAAGGTAAGCGATCGGGTTTGAAATTCGACTCCACAATCGTAGTTGGATCTTTACACCCTGGAATGTCCATTGGTTTGTTACTCACAATCAGGAATTTTTCTGCCTTATCAGACTTCCAATACCAGGAAGTTCTTCTCTTACAGAACCCATTCCAAGCAGAAGGGGCGACATAACCCAGCTCCGTCGAGGTTTTGAGGACACGACACGGCAAATAAGCCTCATTGTTTCCTTGAATCTCTTTCTCCTCAAGGACCTTTTTGGCCGATGTGAACCCGTTCGAATCCAACCAATAACAATATTTCTTGTATTCGGTCATGATTAGCCCTTCAGAGTCATCTCTATGGCCTGCCACATCCTGAGCAAAATCCCCTGAACTTCATTGCAAGGGTAATCCATAATGGTCTTCCTTTGAACCAGTGCTTCGACCACTCTGGGTTCGTAAGGGATTTGACCGATGAGGCGGGACCCGTTCTTCTTGCAGTAGGATGCTATTTGGGCCGTATTCTCAAGGTTAATGTCAAATTTATTGACACAGACCATCGAGGGAATTTTAAAGTGATCGGAGAGTTTCAAGATTCTTTCCAAATCATGAATTCCTGAAAGAGTAGGTTCTGTGATGGCTAAGACCAGATTCACTCCGGTCAATGAGGCTGTTACCGGACATCCGATGCCTGGGGGGCCGTCGATCAGTATGAGGTCAAGGTTCTTCTCTTTTGCAATCTCTACCGCTTTTTTTCTGACCACCGTTACTAATTTGCCGGAGTTCTCCTCTCCGATTCCAAGTCTTGCATGGACAAAAGGACCGTAAGCCGTATCAGAGATAAACCAATCCCCTGAAAATGCCTCCTTCATCGTAATGGCACTTTCAGGGCATATGTGTAAACAAAATCCACATCCTTCACACGAAATAGGATTGACAACTCCATTATCGATGGCATTAAAGCGACAAATCTCGGTGCAGAGACCGCATTGTGTGCATTTATCTAAATCAACATGAGGAGAGCTTCCACCAAAATATTTCTCCTGAATTATGATCTTTGGTTGGAGCAGGAGGTGGAGGTCTGCGGCATCGACATCGCAGTCTACCATCACTTTATTCTTTGCCAATGAAGCGAATGCAGCAGCAATGGTGGTTTTTCCGGTTCCACCCTTGCCGCTGACAATGGCTAATTGTTTGATTTCGGAGTGGTCCATAAATTTCTCTTATTCCCCTTCACCCCTGCCTACCGGCAGGCAGGCTTCCCCTCTCCCACTTTGGGGAGAGGAAGGAAGAGGGGACTGATAATTTAGAATCGCCTGGTGTAATCCTCTTATGGCAAGAAGGGAGCAATGGGCTTTCCTCGCGGGGATGCCACCGGCTGCATGGATCACATCATTGTCTGTCAGCTCCAAGGCTTCTTCGAGCGTTTTTCCGATGGCCAATTCCGTGGCAATGCTGGAAGTTGAAATTGCTCCTGGGCATCCCTGGGTCAAAAATTTGAAGGCGGATATCCTACCGTTTTCCACCTTGATATAAACCCTGATGAAATCCCCACAGGTTGGGTCTCCTACTACTGCCATGGCATCGGGTTTTTCCATTTCTCCGACATTCCTGGGATGCATGAAATGATCGATCAGTGTTTCGTTATAGACGAGGTAACCGACCTCGTCACTTAGTTCATTATCACTTAAATTATTGATGTTGTCGGCTTGACTCACAGAGTTCCTCCATTTTCTCAAATAAACCTTGAAATTTCTGGATATAAGAAGGATTTTCAATCACTATAGGAATACCCTTTGAATAAGATTCAGCAATCCTCCGATCCATGGGAATTTCCATTAAAATAGGGATATTTTTTGATTGGCAGTAATCCCAGACTTCTCGGTCCCCAACATCCGCCTTGTTGATTACAACTCCCATCGAAATTCCTAATTTTTCCAACATTCCTACAGCTAACTCTAAATCATTCAGCCCAAAGGGGGTCGGCTCTGTAACGAGGACGCAAAAATCACTTCCTTTGACGGTTTCAATAACAGGGCAGGCTGTCCCTGGAGGGGCATCGAGAATGACGGTTTTATCCTTTTGAATACTCTCCTTTACCTTCCGGATCAGTGGAGAAGCCATGGGTTCTCCAATATTAAGAACTCCATTAACAAATGGAATTCCATCCGCACTTCCTTCCTGGACAATTCCAATCTCTCTTTCCACTTCGAATATGGCTTTTTCTGGGCATAAGTAAGAGCAGGCACCGCATCCGTGGCAGAGCTCGTCGAAAACCAGAACGTTTTTCAAAATGACTGCAATTGCATGGTATTCACAGACCTTTCCACATTTGCCGCAATATGTACATTTTGATTCATCAATTCGGGGGACCGGAATTCCCATAGAGGTAACCTGGTGGATGGTGGGGGATAGAAAAAGGTGGGAATTAGGTTCCTCCACATCGCAATCAATTAGTTGGACAGTCCCTTTTGATAGAGAGAGAGCTAAATTAACGGCGATGGTGGTCTTTCCGGTCCCTCCTTTCCCGCTTGCGATTGAAATGATCATGATCTTCGTTACCTGTCACCCCTCACCCTTACCCTATCCCCAGCAGGGAGAGGGGAAAAAGGGAGGGTTTTTTCAATTAGTTATATTAAACTCGTAATAACAATGGTGCTCATACATTCGATATCGGATTGCCCCTGTTTTTGTAAGATGATCTAAATGCTTCACAACTTCATCTATACGGAGTCCAAGAGCTTTAGATATATCTTCTGTTGTACAAGGTCTTCTTTTAATCAGACTTAAGATTTCCGCATCCTTAACGGAGTTAAATTCTTCTCCCAGGGGTGCAGTAAATTCAGGGATAATTTCCGCCTTGCCCCCCAATCTTTCTCTTATTTCCTCCAGTTGACCCAAAGTTAAGGGGTAAGCAAATTCTTCAGCAGGGGGCCTGACCGGTGTATTTAATTGAACCCTATCGGGCTGGATTCTTTCGATGATCCCTTTGAGTCTTTCAATCTCCTCTTTATCGTCGTTTATCCCTCTGCAAAAGACCACTTCGAGCCAGATCTGGCCCCGATACACATTTCGGAATTGAATGAGACCTGAGATGATTTCCTGAATGTTTAACGAGGAGTGGGGTCGGTTCAAACATTGGAAAATCACGTCATTGACGGCATCGAGAGAAGGGATAACCACATCTGCCCCCACTAATGCCTCCCTCACTTCTTCCAAGTAGAAGAGGGAGCCGTTCGTTAGGACGGCCAAAGGGATTGAAGTCAAATCCTTGACGTTGTGGATGATTTCTCCAATATGTTGATTGAGGGTAGGCTCCCCCGATCCGGATAGAGTAATGTAATCAGGTTTCTTGGATAGAGTGGGTAAAGTAAGTTCCAATTCCCTTCTGATCTCTTCCGGTTTCACATAGGATTCTCGAGATATCGTTTTATGGGTCGTCCTTCCCAAATCGCAATAGACGCAATCGAAAGTGCAGGTTTTATATGGAACAAGGTCAACTCCCAAGGATCTCCCCAATCTCCTTGAGGGCACCGGGCCAAAGATGTATTTCGGGCCACTTGGGTTTTTTGTCATGTCTATCAATTTTGGATTTTCTCAAATTCTTGAAGCAACTGCTTCTGATTGACGCCGAATAGAATGCAGGCCATTTCAATCGTCTGGATTTTAAAGCCTGGTCTTTCCAGGCAATGTCCACCAAAATATTTTTCCATGATCCTGGACATCCGGGGATATTCCCTTAGAATGGTCCCGATCAATTTATTTTCTAAAGAAGGATCCTTAGATGGAAAAAGCGTCATTTCTTCGCCTCTTGATTGCCCCTTCTTTTCATGCTCCTATATTTGGCCTCTGCACTTGCCACCTTCTTCCCATCCACCCAAGCCTTCCCTTGTAAAATGAACATTTCATGGAATTGGTCAACAATCCTTGCTTCTAACTTCACAACTGTTCCTGTTCGAATCGGGGTAGAATACTTGATCGACAATCTTCCCGTGAGGGCAGGGATATCCTTCATTAAGAGACAGTGGGTCATCGCAGAATCTAAAAGGGTGGCTATTATTCCTCCATGAATGATACCTGAGTAGCCTTCAAACTTAGGGTCTGCAAAAAAATCTCCCCAAACGGAGCCGTCTTCTCGCTTGCGAAACTTGAGTCGCAATCCTGTCCCATTTTTCGAACCACAGGCAAAACAATTTCTGTGTAGATTGACTTCTCCCTGCCCTTTTTGACCGGTCAACATTTCATTCATGGATTCCCCTATTTTTTAATCCAATTTCGTTTTCTTATCGAATAAATTATTTTCTCACCATCTTTGCACCGCATTTCGGGCAGTTCTTAAATGAACAAGGCACTCCAGCCTCATGAGGAGCAGTCGTCCCACATTTGGGACACATGCATTCTCCTCCAGGACCTGCACCTGCTCTGGAGCCACCCATTCTTCCTTTCCGAGATTCACCCATTCCCGCACCTCTGCCTGTCCCCGGGCCACTTCCCCCCGGTGGACCTGTTCCGTCACCTCTTGGCATTTTAAAGACCTCCTTTCATCCCTAAACTATCTATTAAATTTTCCAGGAAAGCCTTCCATTCATCATCTTTTCGGAGATTGGGAAGGGAGAAATCAGCATGGGGATAATAGTACTTGCACAGAGTCATGGTCTTCAGATGGGGGGCAAAATGTTTGAGAACCGAGAGCCCTTGATTTCCAAGATCGGTTCTGAAACCGAAGAAGATCACCAGGTCATGGTTCCCTTCCTGTCTGACCCCCTTCCAGTCCGTGTCCTTCAAGGCATGGATGATCTCGACGACGTCGTAGACACTATCTGGTTTTACCCCTAACTCCGTCATTTTCGATTTAAGCGTAGCGGTGGCGCAAGTAGGAATATTTTTAGCCTTCGCAATGTCCATGGCATATTCGAGGAGTAATCTCCCGCCGAGCGTCAGCTTAGATAAACGCGGACCGAGAACAAGGAGGGGTCGGTCTGCCTTTGTGATCTGTTTGGCATATTCTACGGGGTCCTCAATTAATTTTGCCGTTCTTGTTCCTGTTAGGATATTGACTCTATGGTGTGGCATTAATGGAGCTAACTGACTCATGGTGATCTCCTCCTTTTAGCGTATGACCGAATCCAGAGAGACCTTTGTCGGATAGGTTCCGATCAGCGTAGGGAGTCCAACGGGTTCCTTTGGTTTCCAGCCGATCTCCGTCAGAAATGCCTTTACCTCCTTTTTATAAACAAGAGGAACATCGGTATCTCTTCTCACATAGAGAGGGAGGTCTTCCGGAAGACCTCCTCCCATGTATTTCTTATAGAGGGAGATATAATGATTGAGTTTGATCGATCTTCCCTGAGGCGTATCATTCTTCCGGATGCACAGTTTGGGGATCATCACCATCGCCTTCTCTTTTGTTTCACAGACATAGGCGAGATGCTCAGGGGAGGGTTCTCCGGTCTCCACAATTTGCCTCTTCCGTGCATCCATGACTTTCCACTCCTCCTCTTCCTTTCTCGAAAGATAGAGCCTTCGATATTTGGAAGAATGAGGCCCAAGGATGACCGGGACCCCCAACCGGTTAAAACCAGTGGCTATGGAGGCTGCCTTCTGAGAATAAGCCCCCCATGCGATACCGACTGCGCCCACCCGGTTCAGGACGTAGTCCGCCATCACTTCATAATTGGCTCTCAAAGGCAATGCGGCAAAAATATTAGCTATCTTGATGGCGGCGCCGGAGATGTGGCTGTTTGAAACACAGGATCCGATATTGACGACGCCTCCGGCATTGAAATCTGGAGGATATTTCTCATATACGGTTTTTCCTTCGGCATCCTTCCACATGCCAGCCACCATTGCGGAACAGCCTGTAAGAACCACGATGTATCTTCTCCTGGCAAATTCATCCACCATTTCAGCCACGTCCCGGATATCAGGGAAATTGGAGCAGCCGACCAGGGCCACCACCCCTGGTATGGTTCCCAAAACGATCGGCGCCCCCACGTTTCTTATCTCGGTATCCATGACCGGACCACGTCCTGCCCTCACTTTCCAGACCTCTTTGCTTGCCGCCACCTGCATCAGTTTAAAGATGGGAATATGACGCGGACACTCCTCCTCGCATTTTCCACAGCCTATGCATAAGTTGAATTGTTCCCGTATTAAGTCAAAGTTACCCTTGGCCACTGCGGCGATTCCCTCTCCGATAGAGAAGAGGTTGGGGCATACCTGCTCACAGATACCGCAGTTAGAACATTTTTCTGCCAACTTAGTAGCCTCCTGTTCTGTCAACCATTCCTTCCTTCTCTGTGGTGCTATGGCCATGGCAACCTTTGCAGCAACCTCCGCCGCCTTTTTCGGATCGAGAATGGCGAAATGCTTCTTTTCTTCGACCATCTTTTTTACAATCTCTTCCGTATCCATCTCGGTTACGTCCTCAAGTCCATACATTGCTTTATCTAATGCTGCAATCAGGGATGATCCAACTTTAGAGGCTTCGATCGGCATATCGGTTCGGATGCATTGTTCATCGGTCATAATCACGTCGGCAATTCCACTTCTGATAAAAAAGAGCTGACGGGAGAAAGGACCGATGACCTTGGCCCGATCTGAATACCTGCTCGTTTCTAAAGCAGTACAGCAAACCCCACAAACTTCGACTTTGTCATAGAGGTTATTCTCACGGAGGTAATCAATGACAACGGTTGAGGTGGCAGGGTTATGACCAACGAACAAGATCACAGGTTTTGTTTTATCTACCGAATTCCATCCCAGGTCCACCAGAGGAGTTTCCGCAACCGAGGTGGGGTAATTAAATCCAACGATCTGCGCGATATCCGCCACTTCCATTCCCACATGGTCAAGCATTCCCGCATGCAAAGCCTTTGACTCATAATCCAGGTAGCTCCCTTCCTGCCCCATATGAGTGGAGTCAAGCAGATGGGCGATCTCTTTGTAGACATATTCGATGGCCACTTCAAGGTCGCCCAATGTCTCGGGCTTGAGGCCAAGGACAGTTCTTATATTTGGCGCTTCAAGATCAATGGATGTACCCAGATCGATCTTTTTGTTTCTGCCGTGCTTCTCAATCAAGACTTCTAATATGTGCCCGGCATGAGAAGCATGTGCTGAACAACCCATCAGGCAGGCCAGGAGGACAAATCTCGCCTGTTGGGTAGCGATATCGATCCCGCATGCCCCTCTCCGGTCTTCCGTAAGATCGCATTTACCATAAGTGCAAAAGCAACAGAGGTCACAGAACGGGGCATACCAGGGTTTATATGTCTTTAGGAGTCTCATGTCCCAGCTTCTGAGATCGGGAATCTCTGGCATGGGGGTATGACCGATTGGTTCCCAGGGGATTTCTGCTTTTATTTTGTGGTGGATCTCCTCTAATTTTTTTGTCATTTCTTTTATCTCTGTCATGGTCAGGTCCTTTCTAAAGGTTCTCTTCGAAATCCCAAAATCTCAGGAGGCTCCAAGTGAATGCAGTCATATTCTTTCCTCCCGGATTCCTCATCGAAGTGGTCTAATGTGAGCGGTGGGGATCAACCTTTTAACAAGGCTGATCCCCCAAGGTTCCATCGAAGCCCCCATGCATTACAACTACCAACGACGGAACCCTCGCCCACCCCCGAATACTCTTCCACGGCCTCCACCCCACGGGAGGCCACCACGCCCTGCTCCAAAGACAGGCCCATAGAAAGGCCTTCTATTAAAGGGAGAATAAGGTGGACGCATGCCATACCCATATGGATCGGTTCCCATATTAGGCATTGCACAAAAGCCTCTGCCTCCTCCAGTCATTGGGCCCATCCCTCGTGGCCCTGTTCCATCAAATCCTGGCATAGAAAACACCTCCCTTCGAATAAAAGTCGTTAGTCGGAAGGCTAGGGTTAAGATGCCGGTTTCGTTAAAGGGTTACATAGTCGGGGCTTAAAATCTTTAAGCCGTAACCCTATGACCAAATACTAAACCGGCTTCCCAACCTTTACCCCGTTAGAAAGCCCCGCAGCTCTGCTGCGGGGATGGTGGTTGTTTCCTTTTCAGCGAACACGGGGTTTAATGCCCCGTGTGAGCTTTCCCGTTAGAAAGTTGAAAACTTTCTAACGGGGTTTACCCTAAAGCATTTTTATTTTTTCAGTTCGTCGAGCCTTTTTTCAATCTGGCCTAACTCTCCTCGAAGGAAATTGGCTTCCTCTTCAAGAAATCGGATTTCATCTTCTTTGGTTGGAGGTCCCCATGCTGGAACCGGTGCTCCATACCATCCGGGATTCCAACACCTCCCTCTACCATAACCGTAAGGATGGTTGCCCCATCCTGCAGGTCCCATTCCGTATGGCATAGTGATTCCTCCTTTCTTTCACAGGCGAATTATTCAAATGGTACCGAATTTAACAAAAGGATTTTATTCGAATAATTCGTAGCTATTCGTAATATTCGTTCTTTAACCTCTACGGCCACCCATACTCCCCCTCACCCTCGCCCTCTCCCCTTGGGGGCTGGTCTTAGCACACACTTGACACAGGGGGCGGAAGATGTTATACGGGGTACATGTATGTTTGTGGTCAACATTTTTCCCAGTCCATTTTGGATCGGATTCAGGAGACTGTCCGA
>Ga0209835_1000262_pt1 | contig 35507 bp, 32 predicted proteins | sample LakKivwa52mmetaG_FD_184138 | JGI IMG/M metagenome (GOLD analysis project Ga0209835, IMG submission 184138) | Anoxic lake water microbial communities from Lake Kivu, Rwanda to study Microbial Dark Matter (Phase II) - Lake Kivu water 52m metaG... | ecosystem: Environmental > Aquatic > Freshwater >... | reverse complement strand
CCCAGGGTCACCGTCGTGGCGACCCCGGAGCCCGACGGCCCGCCGAGCAGGAACGAGGCCAGCACCACGGTGCGGCCCGCGCTGCTGTGTTTCCCACCCATCGCCGCAAAGGAAAAGTCGATGTAGAACTTGCCGGCGCCGGAAAACTGGAGGAACGCGCCGTAGATCGTAAACAGGATGATGAGCGATGAGGAGACATCCACGGCCACGCCGAAGATGCCTTCCAGCGTCATGTACATGTGGCCGGTGAGCCGTGAGATGTCATAGCCGCGGTGCGTCCAGGGCTCCGGCAGATACGGGCCGACCATCGCGTAGACGATGAACAGCACCACGACGAAAGGCATGACCCAGCCCGAGGTCCGGCGAGCCGCTTCCAGGATCAGCACGATCAGCGCCACGCCGAAAATCTGGTCCCACATCAGTGGATCCGTCGCACGATCGCCGAACTCGTCTCCCCCATGGATCATGTAGGCAATAATCACCACACTCAGGAGGGCGGCGACAACGTCCCACCACATGATGCGGTGGCGAAAACGTTGGAACATCGGGAAGAGCAAAAACGCCAGGAACAGCGTAAAACCGACGTGCACCGGGCGCAGCACCTGCGCCGACACGATCCCGTAAGCCGTATAGAGGTGAAACAGAGACATGATCACGGCGAAGGCCGTGAGGCCCGCCGCAAGCCAGCCGCTGAACTTGTGGGTTTTTCCCTCTTCTTCTTCGATGAATTCCTCGGCCTTTTTCAGGGCCTCTTCGCTGATGACGACCTCTTCGGCCACCGGTGTGTCATTCTCTGTCATGGCTCTTCCCTATGCAATACACCCCGTATACAGCAAACCCCGTCGCCGGCCCTCTCCTGTATAGATGAGGGCCGCGCGGGGCCGGCGATTTGCGTTTCTTAGCGATGAAGTTGACAGACGATTCCTATTTCAGCTTGATCCCCTTCTCGGCGAAATACTTGATCGCGCCGGGGTGGTAAGAGATAGGCGAATGGTCGTTGGTCTGGTACCGGTAATCGAAGTTCAGCGCTTCCCTGTGGACGGCGACCAACTCGTCCTTCTTGTCGAACATCGTCTTGACGATGTTGTAAGCGACCTGGTTGGACATCTTTTCGTGCACGACAAGGATATTCCAGACGGTCGCGACCTTGTTGGGGGTCTCCTGCCCCGGGTAGCTCTTTGCCGGGATCGCATCCTGGACATACAGCGGCCCGTATTTTCGATTCATCGCGTCCACGACTTCCGAATGGTCGACCATCTGGATCTTGACTCCGGGTGTCGCGCCGAGGTCGGTGACGGCGGCCGTCGGGATTCCGCCGACCCAGAAGAAGGCGTCGATCTTTCCGTCCTTGACGGCGTTGACCGATTCGGCGACGCCGAGCCTGTCGCGTTTAAGGTCCTTGTCCTTGTCGAGACCAGCCGCTTCGATCACGCGGAATGCCATCACCTCGGTGGCGCTGCCCGGCGAACCGGTCGATACGCGCTTTCCCTTGAGATCGGACATCTTCTTGATGCCGGTGCTTTCGATCGTCACCACGTGCATGCGATTCGGATAAAGCACCATCAGCGTGCGGATCGGAATTTTCCCGCTCTTGAACTTATCTTCACCCTGGAGGGCAGTCAGGGCTGCGTCCACCATCACGAGTCCGACATCCGATTTGCCCGTTCCGATCAATTGAAGGTTTGCGACAGAGCCGCCGGTCACCTCCGCCGTCGCCTGCATTCCCGGTACATAATTGGACAGGACGTTGGCCATGCCGCCCCCCATCGGGTAATACACACCGCCGGTGCCGCCGGTGCCGATCGAGATATTGATTTTCTCCTGCGCCGGAGCGACGCCCGCCAGCAACACAAAAATCAGTACCGCCACGCTTCCGATCATTCGTTTCATGTTTCCCCCCTTGTTGTATGGCATTCCGCCATTTGATGACCTGGCTCAATTCATTGAACCGCACGATGGACAAAAACAGACGTTTTGTAATGGTATGTTACGAATAACTTCCCTGCAAGTCAACCGTTTTCTTGCACAATGTCAAGAGCAAATAGAATTGTCCGGTTTTGTAGCAAATGAATTGTCCGCTTTTTCTGTTCTTCGAGGGAGAGCTAATTTGAGAACAGGAGGTGAGCGGCGGATGTGCGCTTTCCTCCTGGAAGCAGATCGCCCGCGGCACGGTGCTACTGAATCTTTTTTGTTACGTCCGGCCAGTAGGGATCTCTCAGTTTTTTCTTCTCGATCTTACCCGAGCCGGTCTTGGGTAATCCAGAGATAAAATCGATCGACTTTGGCGCTTTATATCTGGCTATTCTCTCCTTACAGAAACCGATCAGTTCCTCCTCCGTCGCCTCACGGCCGGGTTTTAAAACCACAATACCTTTGACCGCTTCTCCCCATTTTTCATCGGGGACTCCCACGACGGCACACTCCAGAACGGCAGGGTGCAGGTAAAGTGCGTTTTCCACTTCTGTAGAATACACATTCTCCCCGCCGGTGACGATCATGTCTTTCCGGCGATCGACGATCGTCACGTAACCCTCATCATCCATGACCGCCATATCGCCCGTATAAAGCCAGCCGTTCCTGATCGCCCGCGTCGTTTCTTCCGGCAGCCGCCAGTAACCGGGTGTGACGGTATCGCCCCGGACAATGATTTCCCCGACTTCCTTTTCATCTTTTCTGATCTGACGGCCGTCATCGGTCACCACCTTCAGTTCCGTGGCGATGAACTCCCGGCCCGTCTTTGATTTGAATCGCAGCTGCTCCTCGGGCGATCTCTCCACCAGATGCCCCTTGAGGATGGAAAGGGTCAGATAGGGGCTGGTCTCGGTCATCCCGTACGTCTGGATGTAGTCGCACTGGAAGGTGTCCACAATCCTCCTCACCACTTCAGGGGCAATGGGGGCGCCGCCGCTCAGCAGCACCCGCAGCCGGCTGTAATCATGGTCCTTCACACCGGAATGATTCACCAGCATGTTGAGCATCGTGGGGATGAGATTCGTCAGGGTGACCTTTTCCCTTTCGATGGCGGCCAGGACCGTCGGCGGATCGAACTCGCCCACCAGCACGTGGGTCCCGCCGACCCAGGTAATGGCCCAGGTTGCCCAGGCGTCCGCCAGGTGAAACAGGGGCGCCGCATGAAGCCAGACGTCCCGGTCCGTGAGGTGCAACTCCGCGATGGTCCCCAATGCATGCACAGTGACGTTCTTGTGGGTCAGCATCACCCCTTTCGGGCGACCGGTCGTCCCGCTGGTATAGTAAATCTGGGCGATGTCTGCCTCTGTGACTTCGGCTTCGGGAACCCGCGCCGAAACTGCCGACACGATCTCCTCATAACGCAGATCCCGCCCCCCCTCCGGAAGGTCATCCTTCGAGTCGCCGGTCCAGACGATCTTTTCCACAGTCGGAAGATCGGTGCGGATCTGTTCGACGATCGACCTGAACCGGGGATCGGCAACCAGCACCCTGACGCCGGCATCGTTCATGATCAGGGCAAGCTCCCCGGCGGACAGCCGGTAGTTGAGAGGTACTGCCGCCGCTCCTCTCAGGGCAATCGCATAATAAGCCTCCAGAAAACAGTGACAATTGGGATGGAGGATGGCAATCCGGTCGCCCTTTTCCATTCCCTCTTCGCTTAAATAATGAGAGAAACGGCTGAGGCGTCCGAAAAATTCCCCATAGGTCCACCGTCTGCCGCCGCAGACGATCGCCTTTTTTTCGGGGAAGAACTGGCAAGCTTTTCTCAGGGTGTCGGCGAGAAGCATCTTATGACCTCACGTTCATTTTTTGTGACCGGGAGCGCAACCCGCAAGCCCCGCCTTGCGGGCGGGGTTAAGGGGCGCAATAAAAAACGGATCGCATCCTTGCCGGGAAGCCCCGCCCTAGGGCGGGTAGCTTCAATTTCAGTATAAAGGGGATTGAGCCTGCCTGTCAACGGGATTTGTACTCAGATCTCCCCCCCTCGGCAACATTTATTTGAGGCAATGCGCTGGGCACGACGGCGATGGATATTTTCATTTTCTTACTGTATAATCCCTGCCCGTGACCGACGGCAACCGCTGCAGGATAATATACCTTCATGGATGGGGGAGGAGGAAAAAGGCAATTGGGAGAGATGAATACAAATATGGTTCTGGTAGGATTTCTGGTCATGCTCGTCTGCCAGGACATCGTTGCCGTCAAGGCGTTTAAAAAAAGTGTGCGAGAAGGGCTCTTGTGCGCCATCATACCGGGCTACCTTCTCCTTTACGGCAGCCGGGACGAGAATCGACAGATGAAGCCCCTGGTCGGCTGGCTGGTCGGGCTGGTGATCCTGCTGACGGGATTCATGCGTTAACGGTTGAGAAGGCAAACAGGAGGTGACGGTATGAAAGGGAAGGACGTCGATTATTTTGTCGCGTTGTACGATGTGGCCAGGGTGATCAATGCCTCCCTGGATCTCTCGAAGGTCTTGGAGAAGATCGTGCAATGCGTCGTCAAGGCGATGGGCGTCAAGGCAAGCAGCATCCGCCTCCTCGATTCCCGCGGCCGGATGCTGGCGCTTGGCGCCGCAAAAGGCCTGTCGAAGGGATATGTTCATAAGGGGCCGATTCTTGTCGAGGAAAGCGGCCTCGACCGCAAGGTCCTCAAAGGTCGGTCCGTCTGGCTCAAGAATGCCCAGACGGCGAAAGATTTCCAGTATGGCGCCATGGCGAAGGCGGAGGGGATTAAATCCGTCCTTGTCGTCCCCCTGATACTGGAGAAGAAGGCGATCGGCGTCCTCCGCGTCTATACGGACAAAATCCGCAAATTCCGCGATGATGAGCTCAAGTTCCTCAAGGCGGTGGCCAACCTGAGCGCGATTGCCCTGGACAACGCCCGTATGCACGAGACGCTCCAGACCCGGTGCGATCTGATGGCGGCGCACAAATACCGCATCGATGACAACTAAAAGGAGGACCTTATGATTCGCCTTGGCATCAATGGTTTTGGCCGGATCGGTCGACAGGTTCTGAAGGCCATCCTCACCCGATATCCCGAGTCTCTCCAGGTCGTGGCGGTCAATGACCTCTTCGATGTGGCAACGAACGCCCATCTGTTTAAATACGACACGAACTACGGCTGCTTTTCGGGGGAGGTCAGAGTGAAGAAGGACAGTTTCATCATCGACGGCCGATCCGTTAAGAATCTGGCCTACCGCGATCCAGCGGCCATTCCCTGGGACGACGTGGGGGTCGATATCGTGATCGAGAGCACCGGTCTGTTTCTGACCGGTCCGAAGGCGGCCGCCCATCTCCAGGCCGGGGCCAAAAAGGTCATCATCAGCGCCCCCGCCAAGGAAGAGGACATGACGGTCGTGATGGGGGTCAATCACAAGAGCTATCTGCCGAAGAAGCATCATATCGTCTCCAACGCTTCTTGCACGACCAACTGCCTGGCCCCGCCGGTCATGGTCGTCCACAAGGCGTTCGGCATCGAGAAAGGGATGATGACGACGGTCCACTCCTACACAAACGATCAGCGCATCCTCGATCTGCCTCACAAGGATCTCCGGCGCGCCCGGGCCGCCGCGATGAACATCATCCCGACGACGACCGGCGCCGCCCGGGCCCTCTCGCTTGTGATTCCCGATCTGGCCGGCAGGTTCGACGGCTACTCGCTCCGCGTTCCGACGCCGACGGTCTCCATCGTCGATTTCGTGGCGGAACTCCAGACCAAAACGACGACCGAGGCGCTCCGGGCGGTGCTCTGTCAGGCCGCCCGGAAGCAGCTCAAGGGGATTATGGCCTGTGAAAAGTCTCCCCTGGTGTCGATGGACTTCAAGGGGAATGCCCACTCTTCCATCGTGGATGTGGAGTTCACCCAGGTGCTTCGCGGCAACATGGCGAAGGTGGTGGCCTGGTATGACAATGAGTGGGGGTATTCCTGCCGGGTGGCGGATCTGGCCCATTACATGGGGGAGAAGGGATTCGGGTAAAGGTCTTAACAGATGAAAAAAGTCAGGATACTGGTCATCGACGACGACGACGTGGCCTGCGAATTTCTCCAGGAGGCGCTTCTGCGCGCCGGCTATGATGTCGATGCCTTCACTTCCGCGCAGGATGCCCTCAGGGAGGAGCTCTCGCGCTATGACATCCTTCTTTCCGACATCCGGATGCCGGATATCGACGGTCTGCAGTTCCTCAGAGCGGTGCATCAGAAGTGGCCGCAGCTCCCCGTGATCCTGATGACGGCCTTCGGTTCGCTGGAGACGACGATGGAGGCGCTTCGGCTGGGCGCCTGGGACTACATCAGCAAGCCGTTCTCGCCGGAGGCGATCCGCACGATGGTCCAGAAAGTGCTCGATGTCCGCGATCTCCAGCAGCACTGGATCCAGGGTCAACCGGAAGACCAGCAGGAGCCGCACTTCATCGGCTCCTCAGCGGTGATGGTCGACTTCTACAAGCAGATCGCCCGGGTGGCCGACGCCTCGGCAAGCGTCCTGATCAGCGGGGAGAGCGGGACCGGCAAAGAACTGACGGCCCGCTCCCTCCATCTGTTGAGCGCCCGGCGCGGTAAGCCTTTTCTGACGGTCAACTGCGGCGCCATTCCGGAGACCCTCCTCGAGTCGGAGCTCTTCGGGTACGAACGGGGGGCCTTCACCGGGGCCGATCGCATGCATCCGGGACTCCTCGAGGCGGCCCAGCACGGCACCATTTTCCTCGATGAGATCTCCGAGATGTCGTCGTCGCTCCAAGGGAAGCTGCTCCGGTTCATGCAGAACGGCGAGGTCAGGCGGCTCGGCGGTCACGAGGCGAGGCATGTGGGCGTCCGGGTGGTCGCGGCGGTAAACCGGGATATCGACGAGGAGGCCAAGGCCGGCCGGTTCCGATCCGATCTCCTCTATCGCTTTGTCGTCCGCCTCCATGTGCCGCCGCTTCGGGCGCATAAACAAGACCTCCCGCAGCTCATCGAATCGTTCCTGAAAAAATGGGGATATCCCACGGTCCGTATTTCGGATGAGGCGATGGAATTGCTCATGTCCTACGACTGGCCCGGGAACGTACGCGAGCTGGAAAACGTCCTTCGGCAGACGCTGCTCCTCTCTCCTTTTACCGTTATTCTCCCCGAGAATCTTCCCGGGAAATTGGCCCCCCCCATAAGCGAGGGGACGCCGCCCCTGTCGCCGCTCGAAACGGCGGAGCGGCAGCAGATCCTCCGCGCCCTGGAGCATATGGCCTGGAACCAGAGTCAGGCCGCCCAACGGCTGGGAATCGACCGGAAGACACTGCGGACAAAGATCCAGCGTTACGGTCTGAGTAATAAATAATAAATAATAAATAGGGACAGCTCCCTATTAATTTACACAGGATAAATAGGGAGCTGTCCCTATTTATTATCCTGCTGCCGGAAAGGTGATGACAATCTCTGTTCCCTCACCGGCCTGGCTCTCAATGGCGATTCGTCCCCCGTGGATTTTGACGATGTCCTGAACGATGGCCAGCCCCAGCCCCCGCAGGCCCTCCTCCTGATGGGTACTGAAAAACGGTTCACAGACCCTCTCCATCAGCTCCGGCGGGATGCCCCTGCCGGTGTCCTGAACCCTGAGAGACACCTCCCGCCGATTCGAATCGGCGTAAGCGGAAACCGTGATCTGTCCGCCTTCCGGCATCGCCTCCATGGCATTCTGAATCAGATTGAACAGGGCGGTCTGTAAGCGATGGCGGTCCGCTTTGATCTGCGGGATCTGTTCATCGAGACGGACGTGCAGCTCGATCCCGGCCTTCTGCATGAGGGGGTCGACGAGGGTGAGTGTCTCGCTCAGGAGATCCGGGACTCTGACCGCCTCGAAATGGGGTTCCGGCGGGCGGGTGGCTAACCGGACATTCTGGATGACGGCATTGAGCCGCTGGGTCTGCTGAACAATCAGCTCTAACTTGCGTGCCGCATCCGGCGGCCAGTCCCCCCTTTCCAGGAGAAGATTGGCCAGGCCGGCTATGGAGTGGAGCGGTGTCCCGAGGTCATGGGCCAGCGTGGCGGTGAGGTAACCCATGGCGGAGAGCTGTTGGAGCTGATTGACCTGTCTCTGGAGCTGGACAACCCTGAGGGTTGCCTCCTGGACCCGGTCTTCCAGGCTCCGCGTGAGCTCCTGATTTCTGGCGAGGACCTGCTCGATCTCCTGGGCCATTGAATTGAAGTGCTCCGCGAGGTATCCCCATTCGTCCCGGCGTTTGATCGGGATCCGCTTTACATACTGTCCCGTCTGAAATTCATCGATCGTTCGGACGATGACGCCAAGCGGTCCGCCGATGAGCCAGCGGTAGCTGACGGCGAGGACCAGGAGGATAACGAGCAGAAGCGCAAATGTGCTGATGACCAAAAGGCGCTGCGCCTGGGAGAGAATATCAACATTCACCCGGCTGAAGGTGATCACCCCCACGACGAACTGAGTCGCCCGTGACTTCTCGGATATGACGGGGTAGAGCAGCCCCACGGCCGGACCATCTACGGTCTGCAGGCGGGTATTATAAGGTTTGCGAGCCGCCGCCACTGAGCTGACAAGGCTTTCCGGCCATTCGTACGCGACCCGGCTGGCGCCAGCGATGTATTCAATGTAGTCGATGTCGTAATTGACGACAGTGAAGATGTCGATGCGGGCGAGGCGCACGTCGGTCTGGACCTGTTCCTTCAAAGCGATGTCGAGCGCGGAGAGCCCCAGACCGGTCGGAAAACGCTGATAATAGGTGCTGACCGTCTCGGCGACGCTGGAAATGCGCTTCCTCTGCTGTTCAATGAGAATCTGTTCCAGAGCCTGGATCTGAACCCATCCCCAGACGGCCATTGTAACGGCCAGGGCGAGGACGGTCATGATCATCAGGCGGGTGCGCAAGGTCATGCATCACTCCTTATGAAGGCGCTTCGACATCCCGCATCAGCCTTCACCGATGCATTATAGATCGGTATGGGGACAAAATGCACGCAGCGATTTTGGGAGTGATTGACTGGGAGGTAAGGAAAGGCATTTCTTCAGGGGTATCAAACAAAGAAATGGGGTACGGGAATGAATCCTGTACCCCATTGCAGCTCAATATGGGAAAATGAATTACTTCTTCGGCTCGGCCTTCTTCTCGTCCGCCTTTGCCTTTGTGTCGGCCTTCTTCTCGTCCGTCTTTGCCTTCGTGTCGGCCTTCTTCTCGTCCGTCTTTGCCTTCGTGTCGGCTGCCTTTGCCTTCGTGTCGGCCTTCTTCTTGGCCGCCTTTGCCTCCGTGTCGGCCTTCTTCTTGGCCGCCTTTTCATCCGTGGAGGCCTTCGTGTCGGCTGCCTTTGCCTTTGTGTCAGCCTTCGTGTCGGCTGCCTTTTCCTTTGTTTCAGCCTTCGTGTCGGCCTTTTTCGCGTCCGTCTCGGCCTTCTTTTCAACCTTCGCGGCACCAGCCGCTGCGGCATCCTTCTTCGGCTCGCCTGCGATTGCGGACGTCGTGAACAAGAAAACCAATGCGATTGCCCATACCATGAAACGTTTCATCTTCATTCCTCCTCGTTAATGTGGTTTATACCATTTCCACCGCTTGGCCGGCAACCGGCCAATTACGGCGAAACACCCATATCACCCCGACCGCCAACGGCCGAGGGTAAAAACTTTACATACTAAGGCTATTTTGTGACCGGCGCCGTTTTGGGCTCGACCGGTTTAACCGACTTCGGGGCGTCCTTCTTCGACTTCTCAACAGCCGTCTTTTTTGCCGGTGCAACCCGGATCAGGATATTCCGACCGTCCTTTACGCGATAACTGACTTTGATCTGATCGCCCACTTTTATAGAAGTGAAGGGATTCTCCAGTATGAATTCCATGGTCTCCACTTTTCCCTTCATCGTTCGTTCGATCCCCAGTTCCGTATTGGATACCGCAATCACTTTGCCGGCTGTGCTCATCTCCGGCACACGCGGTGGAGGAGGCGAAACGGCCGGCGGTTTCTCAGCGGCAAAAACCAGGGCAAAACTCAAGATCATCACGCCTGCCGCTGCTATCAGAAAACGTTTCATTCCAAGAGTCATCCTTTCACCCGGTCTTACCGATTGTCCGCTGTATAAGCAAAGCTTATGCCACATCGCGACTATGACATTCGATTTACCCATTGTATGAAAAACAGGGGGTTTTTTCTTCAGAAGGCGGACGGTCGGAGTCTTGCACCCGGTTGTTTGGGGAAATATTCCCCTGTTCCTGGGGAATATTTCCCCAAACTTTTCACGAGGCGTCCATTTCGATCAGGCAGGTTTTTTCATGATCATTTTTATGGCGCCGGGGACGATCGAAAGCTCTGCCGGCAGAGTCCCAGGCTGTTCACCGTCGATATCCAGGAGGACCCGCTGCTCCGAGGAGGCGACCACCTTTTTCCCGGTCTGCATGGCGACCTGGCGGATACGCTTAATGCCCCCGAGATAAAGTTTGGGGAGGTGCCAGAAGACCAGGGGAAGGCGCATCGCACCGATCACGGTGACATGGAAGAGCCCGTCATCGGTCACGGCGTCGGGGGCGACGAGCATCCCGCCGCCATGGTAGCGACCGTTGGCAATGGCGATATTGAGCACGTCCACAGTCTGTTCTTCCCCATCATCCACGCGGATGCGAACACGCTTCTTCCCGTATGCGAAAAGAGAAACCAGCGTCCCCCAGATAAAGGTGAGGAATGGCCCGCAGGCTTTGCTCGTGCGGTTCACCCGGTCCACAACCTCGCCTCCGAGGCCGAAGCTGGCGATATTGTGGAAGTATCTGGTACAGGTGTTTCCCTGATGATCGCGGTAGCGGATGCGGCCGAGATCGATCGTGTGGGTATGGTCCTCCCGGATGGTGTCAAGGGAGGCTTCCAGGCCTGCAGGAATGGGCATGGTCCGGCAGAAATCACAACCGGTTCCGTTGGGGAGAAACCCGAGGACGGCGTCCTTGCGGAGGGGGGCGTTTTCATCGAAAAAGCCGTTGACCACCTCGTTGAGCGTGCCGTCGCCGCCGACGCAGATGACCCGGTCGACGCCTTTGAAGAGGTGCTCCCGGGTGATCCGGGTGGCATCTCCCGGGCCGCCGGTCAGGCAGGTTTCGAAAGAACCAAGGAGGTCCCTCGCCCTATTTCCGATCCGGGGCCATTCTTTTCCCGTCGATCCATTTCCCGCATGAGGATTCACAATAAAGACAGTTTTTTTATAATTCACGTCCACCTCCCCCGCCTTTGGATGGTTGTTAGGAAAGGAACCGTGTGGCAAACTTGGGGGGGAACTATACCACAGACGTTCCCATAGCGATAGTGAAAATAAGCAAAGAAATTGCTTTCCGGACCTCTTTCTGATATCCATCTGCGGCATACGGGTGGCGTGTTGCTCCCTATGGCCAAATCAGATGAATAGTGAAGGTTCGATGACCCAGGACTGCAGCAGACTTAAATTCATTTCCGCCTTTTTCTTCTTTCCCATGCGCGCTTTTTTGGAGCGGCTGGGGATTCGCTACAATATCTCCAGCATCGCCAACGCCTATTACCGGGAGGATTTCGACCGGATACCGGCGACGGAAAAGGCGGTGGTCCTTCCCCACTGCCTGATCGGCGAAGAATGCAAGGCCCGTTTCTCCAAGGATGAAGGGGTCCTCTGCGTCAAATGCAAGAACTGCCGCTGCGGTGAAATCCGCACCCTCTGCGAGGAAAAGGGTTGGCAATTCTATATCTCGCCCAGCACGAACTTCACAAAACGCCTCGTCCAGCGAAAGAAGATCCGGGCCGCTGTCGGGGGGGCGTGCGATTTCGAGATCGAAAAGGGGATCCGGTCGACGCCGATCACACTCAAAGGGGTCCGTCTGAAGCGAAAAAAGGTTATCCCCCAGGTCATCCTGACCGCCCGGTATGACTGTCTGCAGAACGACATCGACTGGGAGCTTCTGAAGCAAATCATCCTCGAAGGGGCCGGCGGCGCTATGGAGTGGAGCGGTGGTCGATGTGCTGAACCATAGCAGCCAGGCTGGCCGTGAGACCATTGCGAGACTTGGAAATCATGTCCCGAGAGCATTCATTGGACCGGGGGCGCAACAAAAGAGCTTGCTTCCTTACCGGGAATTTCCGCCCCTTCGGAAAATAGGGACAGCTCCCTATTTTTTTAATGAAGAATAGGGAGCTGTCCCTATTTTCCGTTGAGCGGAGCGAGGAGGTGCAGGGTCGAAAAATGTCCAGCGTACGCAGGGGGCATGATTTCCAAATCTCTCGCCGCGTGATCGTCGTCGGCGCGGGCGCGAGCGGGCTGATGGCCGCCGGGCGGGCCGCGGAGAAGGGCGCATGCGTCCTTCTCCTGGAAAAGACCGACGGACCGGGAAAGAAGATTCTGATCAGCGGAAAAAGCCGCTGCAACCTGACGAACGCCCGAGGCCTCGGCGATTTTATCTCTATGTACGGCCCGAACGGCCGGTTTCTCCACAGCGCCTTTCGCCGCTTCTTCCGGGACGACCTCCTCGCCTTTCTTGGGCGCTACGGGGTCGGGACCAAGGTCGAACGCGGAGGACGGATCTTTCCCGTTTCCGACGACTCGGCGGATGTCGTGAGGGCCTTTCAGCGATACTCGAATGAGCAGCTCGTTGAGGTCCATACGGGTGCAGATGTGACAGGGATCGCCCTCCGCGATGGCCGTATCGAAGGGGTCCGGACGGAGAAAGGTCCGATTTCAGCCCGCGCCGTCATCCTCGCGACCGGCGGCGCGACCTGGCCGGCGACCGGCTCCACCGGCGACGGGTACCGGATTGCGGCCACCCTCGGCCATACCGTGACCAAACTCCGACCGGCCCTTGTGCCGCTTGTCGTTGCGGAGGTCGAACGGGCCAGGTCGATGCAGGGGGTGAGCCTCCGAAACGTCCGCCTGACCGCCTTTCGCGGCGAGGCGGCGACCATCGATCCCGCCCTGACTCCGGCAAAGGATATCGGTCGCGGACTCGATACGAAAAGGAGGCGCTCATCGGTCATCGAGAGCCGGATGGGGGAGATGCTCTTCACCCACTTCGGGGTCGGCGGCCCGATCACACTCTTAATGAGCCTTTCCATCATTGATGCTCTTGCGGAAGGACCGGTCAGCGTCTCGATCGACCTCAAACCCGCCCTGGGTGTGGATGCGCTCCGCGCCCGTCTCCAGGGCGACTTCGACCGGTCCGGGAAAAGGGGCTTCCGCAATCTCCTGGCGGGACTCCTTCCCCGAAAGATGATCGAGCCGTTTATCGAGATGACCGGCATCCCCCCGGAGCGGCCCGGTCATCAGATCACCGCCGGGGAGCGGGAGCGGCTCCTTTTCCTCCTCAAGTCGCTCCGGTTCAATATCAAAGGCCCCCTCCCCCTGACCTCGGCGATCGTCACGGCCGGCGGGGTATCACTGAAAGAGATCGATCCCCGGACGATGGCCTCCCGTCTTGTTCCCGGTCTTTTTTTCTGCGGCGAGGTGATGGATATCGACGCCGATACGGGGGGCTACAACCTTCAGGCGGCCTTCTCCACCGGCTTCGTCGCCGGGGAAGAGGCCGCGGCGATGGTTCAGGGCTTTTAAGGACTTATGTTTGCTTGATGATTCGCCGAATATCTGGTAACCTTCTATGCCGAAAGAGAAGACGGATCATGAATGTTCCTCAAGCGATCATTGAACTGGTCGAACGGTTTCAGGAAAACCTCGCCTCATACACCTCCGGCGCTTACAACGAGACCCAGCTCCGCCGGGAGTTCATCGATCCTCTCTTTCGGGTGCTGGGCTGGGATCTGGACAATATCGCCGGAAACGCCGAGGCTTACAAGGACGTGATCCACGAGGACGCGATCCGGATTGGCGGCGCGATGAAGGCCCCGGACTACTGCTTCCGCATCGGCGGGACGCGGAAGTTCTTTGTGGAGGCGAAAAAGCCCGCCGTCCGCATCGCCGAGGACGCCGCCCCCGTCTACCAGCTCCGCCGCTATGCCTGGTCCGCCGCGCTGCCCCTCTCCATCCTCACGAATTTCGAAGAGTTCGCCGTTTACGACTGCCGGATCAAGCCGGACCAGAACGACCGGCCCGCGACAGCCCGGATTCTGTTCTTCAATTTCCGCGACTACGCCGCCCGCTGGGATGAGATCGCCGCTGTTTTCGCTAAGGAGGCCGTACTCAAAGGGGTCTTCGACCGTTACGCCGAATCGACCCGCTTGAAGAAAGGCACTGCCGGTGTGGACGAGGCCTTTCTCCGGGAGATCGAATCCTGGCGGGATCTTCTGGCCCGGACCATCGCGCTCCGAAACCCCGCCTTGAGCCAGCGGGAGCTGAACACGGCGGTGACGCTGACGATCAACCGGATCATCTTTCTTCGGATCTGCGAGGACCGGGGGATCGAGCCCTACGGCCAGCTCCAGGGGCTCCTCAATGGCCCGGGCGTATATAAACGTCTCATCGAGATCTTCTACCGGGCCGACGACCGGTACAACTCCGGCCTGTTTCATTTCCGGCAGGAGCAGGGGCGCACCGCGCCGCCGGATCGACTCACGCTGGACCTCGCCATCGACGACAAGGCGTTGAAAGAGATCTTTCAGGGTCTCTATTACCCCGACTCCCCTTATGAGTTCTCCGTTCTTCCCGCCGACATCCTCGGCCGGGTGTACGAGCAGTTCCTCGGCAAGGTCATCCGCCTCACCGCCGGCCACCAGGCGAAGGTGGAGGACAAACCGGAGGTGAAAAAGGCGGGCGGCGTCTTCTACACCCCAAAATATATCGTCGAGGAAACGGTCGGCCGCCTTCTCAAAGGCCGGACAATCGCCCAGGCCGACCGGCTTCGGATCCTCGATCCCGCCTGCGGCTCCGGCTCGTTCCTGATCCAGGCCTACCAATGCCTCCTCGACGGGTACCGGGACCTCTATGTGGCAAGCGGACCGGAGAAGCGGGCGAGGGGGCGAAAGCCGGTCCTCTATCAGGCCGCCGGTGGCGAGTGGCGGCTGACCACCTCGGAACGCAAGCGCATTCTGCTGAACAGCATCTACGGCGTGGACATCGACCCCCAGGCTGTCGAAGTGACGAAGCTCTCGCTCCTCCTCAAGGTCCTGGAGGGGGAAAGCGGCGAGACCCTCACGAACCAGATCAAGCTCTTCCAGGAGCGCGCCCTCCCCGACCTCTCCGGGAACATCCGCTGCGGCAACTCGCTGATCGGTCCGGATTTCCGCGACGGTGCGCAGCTCACCCTCCTGGACGACGAAGATCAGTACCGAATCAACTGTTTCGACTGGGGGAAGGAGTTTCCGGAGGTCTTCGCCGGCGGGACCGGGCAAACCCCGTCCGTGACGCACGGCGGGCGGGTAGCAGCGGCGCCGAATAGGGACAGCGGCTTTGACGCTGTCATCGGCAACCCACCCTACATCCGCATCCAGACGATGAAGGAGTGGGCGCCCCTGGAGGTGGAATTCTACAAGACCGCCTTTACCGCTGCCGGGAAGGGGAACTACGACATCTACGTGGTCTTCGTTGAAAAATGCCTCGGTCTTCTGAATACAAAAGGCTGCTTGGGATTCATCCTTCCCCACAAGTTTTTCAACGCCCAATACGGCGAACCGCTGCGCAATCTTTTGGCGAAAGGGAAACACCTGGTAGGTGTCGTCCACTTCGGCGACGCTCAGGTCTTTTCCGGGGCGACGACTTACACCTGTCTACTGTTCCTGGACAAGGCGGGCGCCGACACCTGCCGCTTTACGAAGGTGGACGATCTGGGGACCTGGCAAAAGACCGGCGAGGGGATCGAAGGCACGATCCCCGCCGCAAATGTCACCGCCGCCGAGTGGAACTTCACCGTCGGCCGTGGCGCCGACCTCTTCGAAAAACTCAGCCGGATGCCGGTGAAACTGAGCGATGTGGCGGATAGAATATTCCAAGGATTAATCACTGGAGCGGACCAAGTTTTCATCCTCACAAATTCTGGCGGGGGAATATATTTTTCTGACGCTACCCAACAGCAACATCGGGTAGAATCGGAATTAATACACCCTCTTTGTAAAGGCTCTGTGAATCTTCGGCGTTATCATGTAAATGAATTAACAAAATCTATTCTATTCCCTTATAAGTGTACTCATGGAAAAGCTGAACTATTAACGGTTAAGGAACTTGCAGAAACATATCCCTATGCATGGGAATACTTAAAAACAAATCGCTCAGCCCTTGAATCACGAGAGCTGGGCAAATGGAAGCACAACAAGTGGTATGCTTTTGGACGATCGCAGAATCTCAGTGAGATGGAGCAAAGAAAAATCTTAACCCCAAGTATCGCAAGATCCGCCTCTTTTACTTTGGATTTAGATGATTTCTATTATTTCGTTGGCAGCGGAGGGGGAGGTGGTGGCGGATACGGTATCACATTGAAGTATAATGAAAAAATACGTTATGAGTATGTCTTAGGATTATTGAATTCTAAGTTGCTTGATGTTTTCCTGAAATCTTTCAGTAGTTCTTTCAGTAGCGGCTACTTCGCCTACAACCGCCAATATATCGAGCCGCTCCCCATCCGCCTTATCGACTTCGCCGATCCGGCGGACCGTGAGCGTTACGACCGGATGGTCGCCCTGGTCGAAGAGATGCTTGCCCTCCACCGGCGGCTCGCCGTAGCCCGGACGGACCACGAACAAACAAGCCTCAAGCGCCAGATCGACAACACCGACCGCCGGATCGACCGCCTCGTTTACGAACTTTACAACATCACAGAGGACGAAATCCGGATCGTGGAGAAGGATGGATAAAACCATCTGTTGCGGAAGAAATAATTGCCATCGCGATCGATGCTCGCTATAATCCCTTCCATGAGGAGGAATGAAAGATGGAAACCGTAAACGTAAAGGAAGATGCCCGAAGAATCGTAGACGACCTTAAAGAGGATTCGACCTGGGACGACTTGATGCAGAAGATTTACATCCGGCAAGCGATAGATGCCGGTCTTGCCGACAGCGTTGCGGGCCGAACGACGGATGTTCATGATATACGGAAAAAATTCGGATTGTCCTAATGAAAGTCCATTGGACAAACACAGCGCTGGATCAGTTACAGTCGATTCACGATTATATCGCGCGTAACTCGCCCTATTATGCCAAACGTATGGTAGACCGGATCACCAGACGGTCGATCCAGATCTCCCAATTTCCACTCTCTGGCCGAAAAGTTCCGGAATACGATATTGGACAAATTCGCGAAGTGTTGGAAGCCGATTATCGTATCATCTATTACATCAAATCGGACGGGATTGACGTTCTGGCCGTTTTTCACGGATCGCAAAATATACCGTAAGAGAAGATGCCCGCCCTCCATCGGCGGCTGGCAGCCTCCCGGACGGACCACGAACAGGCGAACCTGAAGCGCCAGATCGACGCTATCGACCGCCGGATCGACCGCCTCGTTTACGACCTCTATAACTTTACGGAGGATGAAGTCCGGATCGTCGAGAAAGATTGACAAAAACCTCTCAACCACTGGATATGAAACTGATAGGATCAGTAAATGACATGAAGGCCGGATGTCCGGGAGGTGCAAGATGAAAGCCGGATTGTGCAGCCGTTTGCGGAAAAGTCTTGACTTTTGTGCAAAAAGCTGCCAAATGGTCGAGCATGAAGCGTTACCTTTACGAATCCATCCATAGAGATCTGAAAAAGAAAATGGTCATCCTGACGGGACCGCGTCAGGTGGGAAAGACATGGCTCGCCAAGGAGCTGATGTCCGAGTTCAAAAACCCCCAGTATCTGAACTACGACCATTTCGACGATGCCCGTATCATCGACGGCCACTCCTGGGCGCTAAGCGCCGATCTGCTTGTGCTCGACGAGATTCACAAGATGCCGGGGTGGAAGATGTTCATCAAGGGGATCTATGACACCCGCCCTGCAGGTCAGGCGATCCTGATTACCGGCAGTTCCAGGCTGGAAACCTTCCGGCGGGCGGGCGAATCCCTGGCTGGCCGATATTTCTCGTTCCGCCTGCACCCCCTCTCCGTCCGGGAGTTGCAGGATTCCCTGGCTCCCTTCGAAGCCCTGTCTCTCCTGAACCGTCTGGGAGGTTTCCCCGAGCCTTTCCTGTCCCGGGAGGAGACGGAAGCGGCGCGCTGGCGGAACCAGTACCATACGGATCTGGTCCGGGAGGACATCATCGAATTCGGTCGTGTTCAGGAGATCCGCTCGATGCGTCTCCTGCTGGAACTGCTGCGGGAGCGGGTGGGATCGCCGGTCTCGTTCACCTCTCTGGCCGGCGACCTTCAGCTTGCCCCGAATACGGTCCGCCGTTACATCGACATCCTGGAAAGCCTCTGCGTCATTTTTCCCATCCGCCCCTTCCATGCCAACGTGGCGCGGGCGGTCCTGCGGGAGCCGAAGATCTATTTTTACGACAGCGGCTTCGTCAAGGGCGATGAGGGAGTCAGGCTGGAGAATACCTGTGCCGTATGTCTGCAGAAGCATGTCCATTATTTGCAGGACACGACCGGGGACGATGTCGCCCTGCATTACATCCGGACCAAGGACGGCCGCGAGGTCGATTTTGCGCTCACCTTGGAGGGGAAAGCCGAGCGGTTGATCGAGGTCAAACTTTCGGAGGAGATCCCGACCGCTTCTCTTTGCTTTTTCGCGAAAAGGATGCCCGGTGTATCGGCCCTCCAACTGGTCCACAACCTGAGGCAGGAGCAGCAGCGGGACGGCATCTCCATTGTCCCGGCAGGAAAATGGCTTGCCGGTTTGTCGGCATGATCCGACAGATAAACCTCCGACGCGCCGGATCGACCGCCTGGTCTACGACCTCAACAATCTAACAGAGAAGGAGGAAAACCATGAGATGGCTTAAATGGATCGCGGTTGGGGCGGTTGTCCTCATTCTGGTGGTCGTTCTGTCGTTCCCCCGCCTCAACGATTTTGAGCGGGAGGGACGTCTGGTCCTCCCCGGCCTCAAAGGGGAGGTCCGGGTGGTCCGGGACGAAAAGGGGATGGCCTACATCCATGCGGCCGATGAGAACGATCTCATCCGGGCGCAGGGTTTTGTCACCGCCCAGGACCGGCTCTTCCCGATGCAGTTGACGCGGCTTTTCGCCACCGGGCGGATCGCCGAGCTGGCCGGCGAGAAGGGGAAAAAGAGCGATATCCTCATGCGGACCATCGGCTTTGGGCGTCAGGCGAGGAAGCATGAGAAGCTCCTCGACGAGCGGACGAGGCTGCTCTTCCAGAATTACGTTGACGGCGTCAACGCCTTTATCGCCGCGGGGAGGGATCTCCCGCTGGAGTTCCGTCTCGCCGGGATCAAGGCCGAACCCTGGACGATCGCCGATTCGCTGGCGATTGTCTACTATATGGGGTGGAACTCGGCGGCGAATCTCAAGACCGAGACGATCGCCCAGATGCTGGTTGAGAAATTAGGCGAAGCGAAGGCCCGGGAACTCTTCCCTGTCAATATCAACCCGGACGACGCCCTCCCCACGGTGAAACCAAAAAGGGCCGGCTCGGCCCTCCGGCCCCGCCTCAACCTCGCCGGTGATGCGCAGATGACGGATCTCCTTCGGGAGGCAGAAGGTTCCTCGCGCATTGGGAGCAACAACTGGGTTATGGGAGGTTCTTTTTCCCAGGGCGGAAAGCCGATCCTCGCCAACGATCCCCATCTCGATGCCCGGATTCTCCCCGGCCCTTGGTACCCGGTGGGACTGATCACGCCGCAGATAAGGGCCGTCGGCGTGACGATCCCGGGTCTCCCGGGAATGGTCATCGGGCGTACCGATCGGATCGCCATCGGAGTGACCAACGCTTACGGGGACGCCCAGGACCTCTATATCGAGACGATCGACCCGGCCAATCCGGCGAACTATCTCGAGGGGAGAAAATCCGTTCCCTTCGAGACGGTCGGCGAAACGCTGCGGATCAAGGACGGCAAGGCGCCCGGCGGCTTTCGTGAAGAGCAGATCGCGATCCGCCTCACAAGGCGGGGACCGGTAGTCACCGGCATTCTTCCCGAAGCGAAGAGCCAACGGGTGATCACCGTCCGCTGGTCCCCTTTCGAGACGATGCAGCCGTCGCTCGGCCTGGACCGGCTCCTCACGGCCCGTTCTGCGGGCGACGTCCGGGCGGCGATCGGCGAGATCACTGCGGTGATGCTCAATTTCGTCTTTGCCGACGTTGACGGCCGGATCGGCTGGCAGACCTCGGGTCGTCTGCCCATCCGCGGCCGCGGCGACGGGACCCTTCCCTACGTCGTGACCGATGAACGGGACAACTGGTCGGGGTGGATCCCCTATGAGAAGATGCCGGGGAGCGACGACCCCCCGCGGGGATGGGTGGGGACCTGCAACCATTTTACCGTCCGGGGCGATTTTCCCTATTACTACAGCTCGCACGCCTCCCCCTCCTACCGCTACCGGCGCCTTGCCGAGGTTCTGGATAAACCGGGAAAGCGGTCGGTCGACGACCACTGGGCCCTCCAGCGGGACGCGACGAACGTCATGGCCCGCGAGATCGCGCCGGTGATGGCGCAGGCCCTTCTTCGCCACCCGGAGACTGCGGAACTGGGGAAGATCTTAGAGAAGTGGGATTTTCGGGAGCGGGCCGATCTGGCGGCGCCGATGGTTTTTCATAAGATTTACGAACGTTTCGCGCTGGAGGTGTTCCGGGACGAACTGGGCGAGGAGCTGGCCCGAGCAATGCTCGGCAACTGGTATTTCTGGCAGGAGCGTCTCCAGCGGATGGTCCGAGAAGGGGAGTCCCCCTGGTTCGACGACCAGAGCACCCCGGTGAAGGAGGGGAGGGATGAGCTCTTCCAGCGCGCCGCCCTTGCGGTCATTGCGGAGGCAAAGGCGGACGGGTCGGGGGAGCCGGCGAAATGGACCTGGGGGGAGCGCCACCGGATCACCTTTGTCTCCCCTCTTCGGAGGGAAGGGACGGGGAGCGCCTTTCTGGGGGGCGGCGTCCACCCGATGGACGGTTCGCAGGAGACCCTCTACCGGGCGAGTTACGACTTCAACCGTTCCTATGACGTGACCATCTCCGCCTCGTTGCGGATGGTCGCCGATCTGGGGGATAATGACAAGATCCTCGCGGTCCTCCCCGGCGGCGTCTCGGGGCGACAGTTCACCGGCCATTACCGGGATCAGATCAAACCCTTCATGAACGGGGAAAAATGGTACTGGTGGTTCAGCGACAAGGAGATCGCGAACCATGCGAAGACGGAGCAGACGCTCGTTCCCCGCTGAACGGAAGTAAGGCCGGCGGCCGGTTAGGAGAGGTGCTCTGTCGAATGCTCCAAACCGATCACCTCGCCGTGGAAGATGTCCGCCTCGTCGTCAAATTCGACCTTGCCCATGTAGCCCTTGTATTGAATCATGGTCTGATACCTCCTTCTTCCAGAAAACGGCGGACAGACTTGACGACCCCCCGGTCGGTCTCCTTTTATATCACATCAAGCCACAACAGCTTTTTAAAAATTTGGTTCATCCGGTTGACCTTTTGTTACGTGTAACACCTACAAACACGGAATTGATACGGGAGAAAACTGAAGATTCCCATTCATAATGAGGTACTTTAGGATGTCCTCTTCATGATGGGGAAAACAGCCTACGGAAAAACCTTGAAATACAAAAATTATGTCTTGACTGGAATAATAAAGGAAGGAGTCCACACCCCCGCCCACCCGGAAAATCGCCCTCTAAAAATCTGCACCTTTCGACCGATTATCCGTAAAACAGAGGGAAAGCCCAACGAATTGTTTTTCTGATACCTGGTCCAGCCCAAGCCCTGAATTTAAGAGTCCTATTTTTCAGGACGGACTGATTAATTGTCTCTGTTCAGGAGCTTGCCGAAATCAGCGTCAAGCTTGGCCAGCGAGGCGTTGATCTTGGCGCGCTTTTCCTTGATCCACGCGTCTTGTTCCGCCAGCTTTTGGTTCGCAATCTTCAGCATACGGGCCAGCTCAGCCGGCTGCGAGCCACCAACAGTGGCACGGTTGTTGACGATAGCGACCGGGTTAAGCGTCGAACGGAATTCTTCTTCGCTCATGGGCAGTTCACCCGCTTTATTGTAGTCCTTAACGGCTTCCTTGTAAATGCGTTGCGCTTCGGCATACGGGAAGTCAAGTGGCTTGATGTTATTCTTCTTCGCGAAGGCAACAACTTCGGAGGCGAAGTGGTGGCCTACGCGGAACGGCAGCTTGTACTTGCGCATCAGGACGTCAGCCAGTTCTTGCGAGGCGGTCCAATCGTTGTTCAGCTCTTCCAGGGCGCGATCCGGGCTGATCACGAGCGAGTTCAGGATTGTGTCCCATCTCTTCAGGAACGTGATGGCGCTGTTGACCATCATGCTGTTGTCCTTCACTCCCTTCGGGTCAGGCATGCCCGGGGTAATGTTGTGCGTGCGAAGAACGGTACCCATCGCCAGCGAGATTGCCGTCGAAGCATCTCTACGCGTATTGTTCAAGATGCCGGGATTACGCTTTTGCGGCATCGCGCTGGACACGTAGGTGGTGTCGCCACCTTCCTGCAACAGGATCCACGGACGCGATTGAGCGTATTGGGTCATCATGTCTTCGACGAAGTTGCCGACGTGCAGTGCGATGCTGGTCACGATGGCGCCGACTTCAACCGGATGCTCCATCGAAGAGATTTGGGAAGCGTCGTACGCGTTGTCTACAATCGCGGAAAAACCCAGGTAGTCGGCCATGCGGGAGCGGTTCAGCGGCCAGCTCGTGCCGTTCAGCACCGTGGTACCCATACCGCAGCGGTCTATACGCGCATAGGCTTCACGCAGACGCTGCGCGTCGCGTTCGAGGCCGGCAGCATGGCCCAGCAGGCAGTGGGCGTAGCTGTTCGGTTGAGCGGCCACACCGTTGGTGTAGTTCGGGACGATCGTCTTGGTGTGGCGCTCGGCCAGCTTGACCAGGGATTTGGAAGCCTTGTTCAGTTGGTCGGCCAGGGCCAGCAAGTCTTCACGCAGGATGGCGGCACGATAGGTGGCGTGCATGTCCTGGCTGGAACGGCCGGCGTGCAGCAGCGTCGCCTCCGGACCGGCGGCTTTGATCAGTAGCGGTTCCACCTGGATGACGTCGGTCGGACGCTTGGCGCCCGGTTGGTCGCCGTCTTTGATGACCTTGGCAACGCCGGCAGCGATGCGCGGAGCAATCGCTTTGTCGAGCAGGCCTTCATCTGTGTTGATCACGGCCGTGGCCTTGTTCATTTGGCCCAGCCAGAAGAATTCGTCACGGACGGGGGCTGTTTGCTGGGCAATTCCGGGCGCCACCAGGGCGGCGACCATCACCAAAGCGAAGGCACAAACACGAAGCTTCAACATGGTATCTCCTCCTTATAAATGAAATGTTTATCGATTTTGGCACGCGGAGGGTTTCCGCGTAAGCGGTTGTTGCCTTACGTTCTGTTTCCCCCCCTCTTTCATAGACCAGAAATTCCGCGATCCGGTCAGTTCGTTGTAGGTTTCCGGAAATTTCGTTTCCAGGGAGATCAGGAAATCCCTTTTCTCCGAGAGTCTCTGTTTTTCCGAAATGGTGAATGTTTCCACAGGACCGGAGACGATATCTTCCCCCTGAACGCAGAAGATGAAAAGTTAATCGCAGGTATCATATCACAGGGCCCGTAACATAAATATCCATGGCTTGCACGTAGCCAGAGACTTCGGCCTTGGTTGCTGCGCCCGAGGCCGTTTCGATCATCTTTTCGAAGATCCGCAGACCGGCTTGCTGGAGGGACTCCTCCCCATCCATGACCCCGTGCACCGACAGGTCCATGTGATCCTGCATGCGCCGCCATGTGACCTCGTTGCCGGTCACTTTGATCACGGGGACGAAGGGGAATCCCTGGGGCGCCCCGAGGCCGGTGGTGAAAACGATCAGATTGGCGCCGGCGGAGGCCATTCCCGTGAGAAGCTCCGGCTCCCGGCCCGGAGAGTCCATGACCACCAGCCCTTTCACCACGGGGCGTTGTCCGTATTCGTAAACGGCCTGGACCACCGCCCCGCCTATCTTGGCAATGGCGCCCAGGGATTTTTCCTCGATAGTGGTGAGCCCTCCCTTGATATTTCCGGGCGTAGGCTGGCCGCCGCGCATATCGACGCCCATGGCCTTGACCCGTTGCTCCATCCGATCCACGAGCCGCAGAACCTCCCTGCCGGTATTTTCATCTTTGCATTGACGGGCCAGCAGATGCTCGGCGCCGATGAATTCCGTCACTTCGCCCATGATGACGGACGCGCCCTCCGCTACCAGGCGTTCCACGGCGACTCCCAAAGCCGGGTTGGCCGCCAATCCGCTGGTGGTGTCCGAACTGCCGCATTTGAGCCCGAGGACGAGATCGCTGAGTGGGCATTCCACGCGCTGGATCCGGGAGGCATCGATGGCCATCTGCTGGGCGGCCAGCACACCCAGGGCCGTGGTCCTGGCGGCGCCTCCCTCCGCCTGGAGACCGATGACGTGCACCGGTTTTCCACAGTCCTCGATGGCTTTGGCCACTTGCGCGACATCCGTTCCTTCACATCCCAGACTCACCAGGACAACGGCCGCCAGGTTCGGATTCTGTCCCAGTCCAATAAGGGCCTGCGTGACCCTCGCCAAGTCGGGCGGAGTCTGGCAACATCCTTGCTGATGGCTGAAAGCCACCGCGCCCTTTACCTGACCGGCAATTGCGCGCGCCACTTCGTTGGCGCAGACGACCGTCGAGAGCACCCCCACATAGTTCCGCGTGCCCACGCGGCCATCCGCTCTTCGATATCCCAAGAAATTCATGGTTTCACTCCATTAGCGTTTGAGGAAACGATTTTAGGCCAGGTCGCCGCGGCCGCGCGTGCTCTCCACGTTGTGCACATGGACGTGCTCGCCGGGCTCGATGTCCCGTGTCGCCAGACCGATCACCGTTCCATATTTCAAGATCTCTTCACCTTTGTCGATGTGGCGCAACGACAGCTTGTGGCCCAAAGGAATCTCCTGAATCACCTTGATACTCACGCTCTCCTCTTCGACTCCCACTGCAGCGCTTTCCCCCGCCGGAATATCCTGAATGGCAGTCGCCACATTGTCCTGCCGCTTGATCACAATCGCATTCCTACGCATCGCACCCTCACATTGTATGAAATTTCCGGAGCGCCTCCGCCCACCGGAGCACGTTTTGTGTTTCCGGCAACTCCTGGATGGACTCAAACATCCTCTCTGAAGCGACGACGCCCCAGACCGGTCCGGTTAGTTTCAGAAACTTGTCGCGCTTCTCATCCGCCGTCATGGGCAATTCCGGATCGCCCCTTCGCACCACTGCCGATGCCGTGAAGGTCTTTCCCCCGGCGCGGAGGGTGATTTTTGCCGGCCTCTGCCCCGGGACCCCGCCCAAACCGTCATCGGGCACAAGCCTGATTCTCTTGAGAAGATCTTTTATCTCCCCGCTCTCACGAAGCTCTCGGGAGAACTCCTCTTGTCCCACACGCCCCTTGAGGAGGGCAACGGCCACACAATACGGAATGGAAAACTTCGCCTGGTTCTCGTTCGCCGGAAAAGGCTGACCGGCAATCTCCAGCGATACGGAATGGGCGCGCACCTCGATCTCCTCCACCTCTGCCAGGGAAAACTGCCCGTGGAGCTTTAGGATTGCCTCAATCGGGGTCATGGTATGCCCGCAAACCGGGTAGTTTTTAAAGGTGGTGGTCGGTGTAAGCCACTCTTCCCCCAGGCCGGCCGTGCAGATGCGTACTTCAACCGGTTCGGGGACCATGGCGGAGAAGAAACCCTGTCGCCCTTCGAAAATGGTCGTCGGCCCCTCGATCCCTTTATGGGACAGCAGGGCCGCCAGCAGGCCGGCGTGGGCAGCCTTGGCGGGATGCAGGTTCTTGGCTTGCGGGGCATCCGGAAGAACTTCCCAAAGTCCTGCGGCCTGGGTGCCGGCAAGTCCGAAGGCGCCCGCGGTTTGCCGGGAATTGAGGCCGAGGGTTCGAGCGGCGGCAGCAGCCGCACCGAAGGTTCCCACGGTTCCGGTGGTGTGCCAGAGTTTGTAGTGGGCCGGGTTGACGGCCGAAGCCAGGCGCATAGAGACCTCGTACCCGGCCACGAGGGCAGTCAATAGTTCCGCCCCAGAGATCTCCGCCCGGCAAGCGCCGGAGAAGGCAGCCGACAGGATCGGAGCGCCGGGATGGTATAGGCCGGCGCGATAGCTGTCGTCAAACTCCAGGGCATGGGATGCGCTTGCGTTCACCAGCGCTGCCCAAAGCGGCTCTACCGGCTTCAGATCGCCCACCCGCAAGGCCCGGCCCGGCCCGTCATAGATCGGCGCAAGAGATAGAAACGCCTGACTCAGAGGCGAGGCGAGTCCGGTGGCGGCATTGGCAAACCAGTCCGCAAAAAGCTCAAGGGCGATTTGACGGACCTCCGTCGGCAAACGCGTCCAGTTTAATTCACAGACGAAGCGCGCATATTGTTCAGACAAAGTCATAAAATATCACCTGGAGAGACCAATCTCTCAATGATGTCTTTATAGACCCTCATGAGGCTGCAACGCCGGCCAGTTGCCGATCCACCCGCAACTTTACCGCCTGGGCCACTTCGGCGGACAGTCCCAGATATCCGGCGGGGTCCAATACTTTTTCAATGTCCGCTCGCCGGCACTTGGCCATCACTTCGGGGTCGGACAGGAGCTCGTCGATCAGGTATGTCTCTTTTTCAAACGCCCGCATGGAGGTCAGATAAACCTTTTCGTGGGCCACGGGCAGTGGAAAATGCTTTTCCAGCAGGAACATCACCTGCTCGGAAAGCAGCATTCCCTTCAGGAGATCCATGTTCCGGAGCATGCGTTTTTCATTGACCGTGATCCCGCCGAAAAGCACGGTCATGTGATTCAGGAGGCCAGACAGGTACACGAAACTCTCGGGAACGGCGATCCACTCATTCTTCCAGCGGGAGGCGTCCCTTTCGTTTTCCTGGCCCATGACTTCCAGCGCTATGCCGGCATTGGCCCGGATCTCCCGCTCCAGCACCATGATCCATTCGCTGTGGATGGGGTTGCGCTTGTGGGGCATGGTGCTGCTGCCGATCTTCCCGGCCGAAGGCTCCAGCAATTCCCCGAACTCCGTCCTGCTCAGGTTGTAGACCTCGCGTGCGATCCTGGCCCCGGAGCCGGCGAGCAGCGCACAGAGGGTCATTATTTCGGCGATGCGATCCCGAGAACTGTGCCACACCGTCTCCGGCACGCCCAATCCCAGCAGGTCGAGCGTCCTTTTCTGCACCTCGAAACCTTGCTTCCCCCAAGCGGCGAAATTCCCAACGGCGCCGGTCATGTTGCCCACGAGGATCCGCTCCCTGGCCATGGTCCACCGCTCATGCTGCCGAGACAGTTCCGAGAGCCAGATGGCCGCCTTAAACCCGAAGGTGATCGGGAGCGCGTGTCCCCCATGGGTGCGGCCGACCATGATGGTTTGCGAATGTTTTCCCGCCAGATCGGAAATGAGACGCATGACATTGGACAGGCGTTCCATCACCAGGTCATAGCCGTCCCTGATCATCAGCATCTGGGCGGTATCGATGATGTCCTGCGTCGTGGCGCCGAAGTGCAGGTAGCGGGAGTGGTCGTGCGCGATCACACGCCGGAAATCGGACAGAAGCCCCAGCAGGCTGTGGCCGGTGCGTTTTCCGCTGGCCTTGACCGCTTCGAGATCGATCAATGCTACATCCGCTTTTGCGGCGATGATTTCGGCCGCTTCCTGCGGGATCATCCCCAGGGAAGCCTGGGCCTTGGCCAGGGCCACCTCCACGTCGAGCCAGCGCTGAAAGGAGGCTGTTTCCTCAAACACCCGCCGCATGTCGGCTGTGCCAACGGAATCCCCGAAAACGATGCTATCCATGAAGTGAACGGTCATCTCGCATCCTCGCTTGAATTTATTTTTTAGAAGTACTCCCGATAGACGTCAAGGGCAGGCGAACCGCCCGTATGGACGAAGAGGATATTGCTGCCCCGTTTAAAATACCCGTTTCTCACCAGGTCGATCAGACCGGCCATGGCTTTTCCCGTATAAACGGGATCCAGAAGGATTCCCTCCGTCCGGGCCAGCAGTTGCACGGCTTCCACCATACCGGGTGTGGGCAGGGCGTATCCGGGTCCGACATAATCCCCGAAGCAGACCACGGCTTCCCGGGGAACGGCGGCGCTAAAGCCCGCGTACTCCGCCGTTGCCCGTACTAATCCATAAACCAACGCCTCCTGGACCTGTTTGGTGCGGCTCACGTTGATCCCCAGGACAGGCACATTCATATTGCACCCCTGAACGCCGGTTACCAGACCGGCCTGGGTTCCGGCGCTTCCGCTGGCGCAGAGGATGGTATGGATCTCCAGCCCGAGATCGAAAGTCTGCGCCAGGATTTCCTGGGCGCAGGCCACGTACCCCAACGTCCCGAGGGGATTCGACCCGCCTCCGGGAATCACATAGCCTTTTCGACGCTCGGCAGCCAACTCTCCGGCGATCCGAGCCATTTCCACCGGCAGGTCGGAACCGGCCGGCACGACCTTGACTTGCTCCGCCCCCAGGAGGTTATAGAGAAAATTATTGCCGCCGGCCTGGGGGCGATAGCTTCCCGGGACCCGCTCCTCCAAAACCAGCCGGCATTTCAATCCTTCTTTGACAGCCGCCGACAGGGTCAGCCGGCAGTGGTTCGATTGGATGGCTCCGCAGGTAATCAGCGTATCCGCTCTCTGGGCCAGGGCCTCGGCCACCAGAAATTCCAGCTTGCGAGTCTTATTCCCTCCGGCGGTCAGCCCCAACAGATCATCCCGTTTGACATAGATATTCGGGCCACCCAGGGCTTTGGAGAAGCGGGGAATCCTTTCAATCGGCGTTGGCCCGGCGGTATACCTTCTACGAGGGAATTTCGCGAGATTCATGGAACTGCGGCTTATTCCTTTCTCTTTCGCAACAGGATCGGAAGAACGAGGGACACGCAGGTCATGACCAGAAACGTCGCTGCGATGGGACGCGTGAAAAAGGTCATGGGATTTCCGTCCGACAGCACGAGCGCCTGCCGGAGACTGTTTTCCGCCGGACCCCCGAGAAGAAGACCCAGGATGACCGGCGCAAGCGGGATGGCCACCTTGGTCATGCCGTAACCGATCACCGCGAACGCCATCATGATCCCGATGTCGAATACGGAACTCCGGTAGCTGTAAACGCCGAATGCGGACAGGAGCAGGATGATGATCGGCAGGTAGCCGCGGACTTTGTCCATTAAAGCGACGATCAGCGGGATGCAGGCCAAGTTGATGACGACCAGCATCACGTTTCCGACATAGAGGCTGCCGATCAGCCCCCACACGACGTCGGGCGCCTCGCTGAACAGCGACGGGCCCGGTTTGAGACCGAACATGATGAGGGCGGCGAGCATGAGCGCCGTCGAGGGAGAGCTGGGAAGACCCAGGCTGAGCATGGGAATCATGGCCCCGCCCGTTGCCGCGTTGTTTGCGGTTTCCGGGCCGGCCACCCCCGCAATCGCTCCTTTTCCGAATTGCTCCGGATTCCTGGAGAGCCGCTGTTCGATGCCGTAGGAAAGAAACGAAGAGATCGTCGGTCCGGCGCCGGGAAAGATCCCCACGAAGAATCCGAGGATCGTTCCCCGGACCATAGGCCAGAACGATTCCTTCAAGTCTTTGAGCGACGGCAGCACCTTGAAGAAACCGAGATCCGCCTTTACGATCTCCAGGGGTTTGCGCTTTTCGAAGTACTCGATCATCTCGCTCAGGCCGAACATCCCGACGGCGACGGGAAGAAAGTCGATGCCGTCGAGGAGTTGCTGGAAATCAAACGTGAGACGCGGCTGGCCGGTCATGATGTCCTGCCCCACCATGGCCAGCATCAGCCCCAGGCAGGCGGCGATCAGACCGCGGACGATCGATTCGCCGGCAAAAGCGACGACCAGGCTCAAGGCCATGATCATCAGGGAAAAGTACTCGGCGGGCCCCAACATCAAGGCCATGTTGGCAAGCGGCGGCCCGAAAACCATCAGACCAATCACGCTCACCGTGCCGCCGATGAAGGAGCCGATCGCGGAGATTCCCAGGGCGACGCCGGCCTTGCCCTGCTTGGCGAGCGGATTGCCGTCGAACATCGTCACTACCGATGCGGACTCTCCCGGCACCCGCATCAGGACCGAGGTGATCGTGCCGCCGTATTGCGTCCCGTAGAAGATGCCGGCGAGCATGATCAGCGCCGTTACAGGCCCCATCTTGAACGTCGCCGGCAGGAGAATGGCACAGGCGCCCGCCGAGCCGATGCCCGGAAGCGCGCCCACCGTCGTGCCGATGATGACGCCGATGGCGCAGAAAAGAAGGTTGATGGGCGTCAATGCGACGGCCAGCCCATGGAGCATCAGCAGGATCGTTTCCACGAAATCACCTCCCCGAACGGTTTCATCGGACCAGCAGCCAGGCGAAAATGCCGGCGGGCAGCGGCACTCCCAAAATGAACTGGAAGATCATCCACGTCGTGAGGCTGATCAGCACCCCGACGAGGATGGATTTGCCCCAGGAGTAGCGCTCCATGAATTTCAACTCGATGAAGGAAGCGAGCAGAACGGTGGCAACGACCCCCAGGCGCTCCCAGAAAAAGATCATGAACAGGCCCAGCAGAACGTACGCCGCGGGGCCGGCCAACTCGGAAAGACGGGGTATGACCAGGGGTTTCGCGCGCTTCGAGAAGAAGAGATCGGCAAAGTACAGCACGTTCAGGATCCCCAGGCATACGGCGATCACCACGGGCATGAATCGGGGACCGGGAGCCCCTTCCTGGATGTAGGGAAGACCCCGCGTGAAACCGATCAGTCCCGCTACCACGATCCAGATCAAAAGACCGGTAACGATCTGCGGGGTCCGTCCCTGGGTGTATTTCCCCTGCGTCATTGCATTAACCTCCCTTTTGGAAAGCCCTGCGCCCCGCGCTATTTCTGCAGCAGGGACAAGATCTGCTTGATGCTCTCATAATCCGCCTTTATGTAAGCCTCAAACTCCTTCGGTCCCTTGGACATGAGGGGGTATTCGGCCTTCGCGAATTTCTCCTTCACCTCTTTGTTGTCCAGTGCGGCATTGAATGCCTTGGAAAGCCTGTTAATGACTTCCGTGGAAAGGCCCTTGGGGCCCGCGATGCCGCGCCAGGCGCCGTAATTGATCGGATATCCCTTCTCCTTGAAGGTCGGTATGTTGGGAATGCGGGGATCCCTGTCCTCGGACATAACGCCGACCACCCTGACCTTGCCCTGGTCCACCATGCTTCGGGCTTCTCCGTATGCGGCAAGCCCGCACTGCACGTGCCCGCCGGCGATCATGGGGATCTGTTCCGTCGCCCCTTTGGTATGGATAAACTTGAACTTCATTCCGAATTTATTTTCCATGATCAGCGAGGCGATGTGGTGAGATGTCGAATGGCCGGGCGTGGCGTGTGTTACTGGCTCCTTTTTACCCGCGGCAATCAGATCTTCCAAAGACTTGAAGGGCGATGCCGCGCTGACGAACATCACCTCGGGATCGAAACAGTACAGCACGATGGGCGCAAAGGAATCGACGGTGAAATCCACCTTTTTCGTAAGGGTGTTCGTCACAACCGACGAGGTAATCGCCAGCAAGGTGTATCCGTCCGGAGTGGCGCGGGCCACAAACCCCTGCCCCTCGGCGGCGCCGGCCCCCGGTTTGTTGATGACCAAGATCTTCTGCCCCAGATCTTTCTCCGCTTCCTGGGCGATGATCCTGATCGTCACATCTACCGCTCCGCCGGCGGCAAAAGGAACGACGATGCTGATGGGTTTCGTCGGAAAAGCCTCCGCGGTCCAACCCGCGGATCCCCACAGACCGATCAGAAGAAACGACAACAAAACCGTAAAAATTCTCTTTCCTCTCATTTTTCCTACCTCCTTTTTGATGTGGTTCTTTGCGATGGATGTATTATCCCTTTTAGTGTGTCAGGCGGGAAAGGCAATCCCATGCCTTTTCCCGATCAACCGGGCTTCCTCTACCACTGCAGCGGCCAACGGGATCCCCTGCTCGCGCCGTGCGATTTCCGTGAAATGCTCCTTGTATCCGGGGTAGATGACTTCCTGTATCCCCTTGACGGGCCGCAAGCCGCGCAGGCGCGTCAGTTCCTCGTCCATCCGCGTCTTGAACTCCTCCGCCGGCATAAAACCGGCAACCTTCAACACGAGCATAAAGTTGCCGTTGCCGGATTCCCTCTCCTGATTCGTCAGAACGCTCAACACCCGCCCGCCGAATTCAGCCCCGGAAAGCACTCCCGAAAGAATGTCCAGCAACAGGGTGATGGCCGATCCCTTCATGCCTCCGAAGGGAAGCATCACACCTTCCAAGGCCGCCTTCGGGTCCGTTGTGGGGTTGCCCTCCTTGTCCAAGGCCCAGCCGGCGGGCAGGGGCAACCCCTGCGATAGCGCCTGGCGCACTTTTTTGCGGGCGCCTTCGCTGGTGGCCATGTCGATCACAAACGCAGGGGCTTTCAGGGTGGGCACTGCAACGGAGAGAGGATTGGTTCCCAGGAAAGGCTCCAAGGCCCCGAAGGGTGCGGCAGCCGCCGAGCCATTGGATGTCACCAGTCCGATGCAGTCTCCGGGCAGCGCTAACATGGAATAACAGCAGGCTGCGCCGAAGTGGTTGCTGCGTTGCACCGTTGCCGCTCCCACCCCGAGCTGCTCGGCCGCTTCGATGGCGAACGTCATGGCCCGATGGGCCGCCACATGGCCCAAGCCGTTATCGGCATCCAGCCGGACCGTCCAGGGCATTGGCCTTTCGATCGTAATATTGGGTCTGGATTTGATCCGGTCCTGCTCCAGGCACTCCACATATCCGGCAAGGCACGGAAGCCCGTGGGTGTCGAAGCCGCGCAGGTGTGCGAAAACCAAGCAATCGGATACGATTTTCGCGTCGGGAGTCGGGACTTCCAAGTGTTCAAGCACGGCAGCAACGAATCCCGCAAGATCTTGGGGCCTGATGAGGGTCGCCTCAAGCATACTGGACCTCCTCCGAAAATTCCTTGTTTCACCTTCTCTTATGAATATTTTTCAGCTCGGCGCAATCGACGTCGTCGTTCATTAACGCAGCAGACCGAGGGCATCCCCGATGCGCTCGAAGGCTTTTTTAATTTTAGGCTTGGCCGTGGCGAAGGAAACCCTGATATAGGGCGCCATCCCGAAGGGCGTTCCGGGTATGACGGCCACGCCGGCTTCGTTCAGAAGATAGCCGACCAACTCTTCGTCCGTGGAGATAACAACGCCGCCCGGCGTTTTCTTGCCCATGTACGCGCCGCATGCGATGAAGCAGTAAAAGGCCCCTTGAGGGGGTCTGCAGCTCAGCCCGGGGATCCGGTTGGCCATCGCAACCACAAGGTCCCGCCGGTCCATATACTCCGCGTTATGCAAGGGTATGAAGGAGTGGTCTCCGGTCAAGGCCGTCACCCCGGCCCACTGGCAGAAGTGGGTTGCGCCACTGGTGGATTGGGACTGGATCTTGAACATGGCCTTGATCAAATCTTCCGGGCCGGCACCATAGCCCAGGCGCCAGCCCGTCATGCAGTAAGCTTTCGACATGCCGTTTACCACAAGGAACCGGTCCTTTAAATCCGGAGCAATGTTTAAGAGATTGAGGAACTTGATGCCGTCGTAGACAAGAAACTCGTAAACATCGTCGCTCAGGATCCAGACATGAGGGTGCCGCCGCAGTACGTCGGCAAGGGCAATGAGATCCTCGGTACTGTAAACGGCGCCCGACGGATTGCCCGGGCTGTTCAGGAACAGCCATTTGGTCCTGGGGGTGATCGCTTTCTCTAATTCCTGCGCAGAAGGCTTAAATCCGTTTTCCTGGCGGGTGGGGATAAACACAGGGGTCCCTTGGCAGAGTTGCACAATGCCTGCATAAGTCATCCAGTAGGGCGCCGCCATCATTACCTCGTCGCCGGGATTCAGGGTGGCCGTCATGGCGTTGTAGAGCACTTGCTTGCAGCCAGAGCTGACGATGGTCTGGCCGGGAGAATAATCGAGCGCGTTGTCGCGCTTGAGCTTCATGCAGATGGCCTCTCGGAGCTCCGGCAGGCCGATAACCGGTGGATACTTGGTTTTGTTGTCGCACAGGGCTTTTATGCACGCCATCTTGATATGGTCGGGGGTCGGGAAGTCCGGCTCGCCGGCCGACAACCGGATGATGTCCCTGCCCTGACGCTCCAGATCCAGAGCCTTGGCAGACACCACGGACACTTCGGACGCTTTTACCTTGGTCACATGTTCAGCAAGAATCGACATGACACCTTCCTTTTTTCAATGACTGGACCTATTGTTGGATGAACGGAAATTTGACTTGGGATCATTTAGTCATCCGCCCCATCAAAAAGCAAACTAAATATTTCTATTGATATTATAAGATTTTCTTATAATATAGCTGAAATCCAATCTACGGCAATGGAAATTTTGCCTCTCTCCATAACGAAGGAGAATTTCCATATGAATATGGATAAACTTAAGTCCCTGATGTATGTGGCGGAACTGGGCAGCCTGACCGCCGCCTCAGGTGCGGTTCACTTGAGCCAGGCGGCCGTCAGCCAGCACCTCAAAGATCTGGAAGATGAGTTTGGCATGTTGCTGATCGACCGGTCGCGGCGGCCTGTCACCCTGACAAAGGAGGGTGAGGAACTGGTCGCGGTGACACGGCAGATTTTGCAGCTATGGAATGAACACAAGGGACGAAATCAAAAAACGAAATTCGGGGGCAATCTGGTCCTGGGCCACGTGCGCAGCGCCATCACGGGGATCGTGGCCAATGCCCTGACTGTTCTTCGCGCCAAGCACCCCAAACTGACCATCCGACTGGTCACCGCCAGTGGGGTGACCAAGTACCTGGCCCAGGAAGTGGTAAACCGGAAGATTGATGCGAGCTTTGGCGTTGGCCCACTTCAGTTACCGGAAGAGCTGTTGTGGAGGCCTTATCAGTTGGAACGGTTTTACGTGATCGCTCCGAAAAAATACCGGGGGAAAACGGACGAAGAATTGCTGAGCCGGGGTCCCTACCTGCGGCATAAGCCGCGTCTTCTTGAGGAAACGATGATCGACCGGGAAATGAAGCGCCGCGGTATTAAAGCGGAACCCAGCATGGAGTTCGACTCCTACGAGAACATCCTGCTCATGGTCGAACATGATGTCGGCATCGGAATCGTACCGGATTCTTACCTGTCCAAGGATAAGTTCGCGCAACTGCATTGCATCACCTTCAGTACCCCCCCACTCACCCGGGAAATGGGTCTGATGGTTCGACACGACAGCCCAAACCTCTACCTGGTCGACTTGCTGTGGGAAGCCATCAAGGAATCTTCGGTCAACTGATCGATGCGTGATCTCTGTTGGCTTTCGAGATGGGACGCGATCGAGAGACTTCCGGTTTCCCGGCCCCGGCGATTTGATCAACCCCGGTCCCATTTCCCCTGCGCCCGCAGTTGTCATCAGCGCTTTGATTCCACGCCAGTCTCTCAGCGACAATAGGGAGCCATTGCCACCGGTCGTGTAAGTCCAGTCATTTGATTCCCGTCCTGGGATGCCCA
>Ga0209835_1000261_pt1 | contig 35613 bp, 54 predicted proteins | sample LakKivwa52mmetaG_FD_184138 | JGI IMG/M metagenome (GOLD analysis project Ga0209835, IMG submission 184138) | Anoxic lake water microbial communities from Lake Kivu, Rwanda to study Microbial Dark Matter (Phase II) - Lake Kivu water 52m metaG... | ecosystem: Environmental > Aquatic > Freshwater >... | reverse complement strand
CCCCCTGCCTGATCCGCTGACAGGATGGCATCTCCATGCACTTTTGACATGATATTCAATCTATCTACTATGTATTGCATGGTACTATGTATTACCGTAGTTAACAAATGTTATCTTTCTTTACCACGTTCAAGTAAATCAGCGTGGATATTGTTGTTTTTCGTATTCTTTTGCCCAAATTCGAGAGCTTCATCTACCTTACGGCCAGCAGTACCTTCCAGCATACGCTCTGCCTCCATCGCTTTCTGATAAAGCATTGTTGTTCTGATATCAGAATGACCAAGGGCATAATAAACCTCAATCAACTCAACTCCATTAGTCAGGGCTATAATGGCAAACGTATGCCTGAGCGAATGGGCTGTAAGCTTACTGCTATCCAGTCCTGCATTCCTTAGCCTGCGCTTTACTATCTTGCTTATCGTTATTGGCCTGATCCTGGTATCATTACTTACAATCGCATGATTCTTAAACATTGGCTCACTGTTATTGGCGGGTCCTGAATAGCCCAGGTAATCAGCTATGGGAGCAACAACCTTCTCACTGACTCCTACAGTACGGTCCTTGTCGTGATGTCCCTTGCTCTGCAGATCCATAACCCACCTGCCGTTAACCTGCCTGAGATCACCCACATCAGCCCTGCTTATTTCCACACACCGCATGCCTGTGCGTATCATTGTGTTGATAATAGCATAATCCCGTGCGCCTATTAGTGTAGACCTGTCAATCCTTCCCATTACATCGCGTATCTGCTCAGGCCTCAAATAATCCTTCCTGAATGTTTTGGATTTCTTGGGCGACTTTATCCCTTTGGCTGGATTGCTGTGTATTCCCATGTCTGCCAGGTAGCGAAAGAACTGTCTTACGGGCACCATGTAATTATCCACTGTCATTGCAGACCTGCCTTGTTCATTAAGGTAATCCCTGTAAGCAATGATGTCTTTGCGTGACGGATCCTTCACATCACCGTTACATGTAAGCCAGTGAATAAAGTGATGAAGATTATCGCGATACTTACGGCGCGAGATCTCATGCACATCATGCTGAGAAAGGAACTCATCGAGCAGGGCAAGTATGGGTTTATCGCTCTTCATTAAGCCAGGAAAAAAGCTTGCTTTTATCGACTGTTAATAACGATGCCAGGATAATGAGCCCTGCCGACTGAAGAAAAGTTATCTTATCGCAAAGCATTATTTTAGGCATTATCAAGTTCCATAATCCCTGAACTACAAGCACCAGGACTGTAGAGATGGCCGCAACAATGAGGAAAATCACAGTCCAGTAACCTAAATGTCTGATTTTTTTCATGGTCATTTTGTTATGTGAACAATCGTATCACTGGGGGTAAACACATCGACATATCCCTTTATGCCAATCCTTCTCAGTATGGCTTTCACATCTGCCTTTGTTCTTATCACATATTTCCCTGGCTCAACCCTCACAACCCAGAGACGGCATTTCCTTTCCTTCGACAGCCGTTCTGCTTTCTCTATTACCCGCAGCTGCTGCTCGGCATCCCTTTTCTGCCCCTTATTGAAGTCCCTTCTGAACTTCCATCTTTCGATCTCTATCTTAACTTTCTTAAACCAGTTCATTTTTTTGCTTTGTTAATCAGTATCTTATCTTCTGTTCCCTTATCCCTGTTACACTTCTTACACAATGGCTGCCAGTTATTATGATCCCACGGATCCCTACATATTGCTTTCGGCACAATATGGTCAGTAACTTCCGACGGAGAGGTAAACCCCAGCTTTTCGCATCTCAGGCACAATGGATTTCTTTTCAGAAATGCAGAACTCTCTCGCCTCCACCGGCTGGTGTGGTAAAACGGATCCCTTTTGCGGTCCGCCATCGGTAAGGGTGACCTGGCAGGGGACCAGGGGCGGTGTTTCGATTTCGGTTTGTCCATATAGCCTGTTATATAAGTTCATCACTGCTTTCACATTATTCGCTACCCGTATGCCGGCAAGCACCGAGGCATGATCCTTGCCAACAGGTATCCCTATCTCCCTCAAGCTCGCCTTTGTTTTCTCCTTTGCCCGGCGGAAATAAACATACCTGGCATCAACCACCTCTCTTCTCCTGGTCCTTGTTACCAATATCTCCAGGGGAATGGCCGTCTTCTTCGATACATCGGCAAGTATGCTCAGTGCAGTAGGGGAACACTGCCGCAGCTCCTTCTCCGGCAACCTCACATTCACTATCTCAATATCGTCGTCCTTTACCCTGTAAAGAAGGTCGAACATAAGCGAGTCGACCGAATAATCAATAAAGAAAAGTACAGTGCTTATCACCCCCTTGGCAAGCAACAACCTGTCTACATACTCCTTCCGCGACACATCGTTAAACATCTCATACAAATCAGGAGTATAAGGCATATACCCGGCCCTCATCGCGTTGCGAATGCAGTGATTAAGGTAATCAGTACGGTCAACCTTGTCATTCAGGTTCGACGGTATAAGCAGAAGCGCGTTCTTCATAGTGCCTCCGTTATAAGTTTCGACATCTGTGCCAGCTTTATGAACAACACAATATTCAGTGCAACGCTTATTACCAGCATTGCCAGTGCCCATACCGAGAAAATCGACAGACATCCGGCACGGAACTCATAGTTGTTATCTTCCTGCATATAGTTGGTTTTTAGGTTTGCGCGATTTTATTCCCCACAGCTCGGGTACACAGTCGAGCCCCTGAGCGAGCCTCTCATATACACCCTTCAGAGGGATTTTCTCATACTCTTCGTCTGTTATTATCCCCGCTTCGAGCCATCCGGCTTTCAGTATAACAGCCCTTCCGGCAGGGTACTTGTTAAGATCGAGCGGAACCGACGAATCCCTGGCAATAGCTTTCTCATGATCCTGCTTGCGGTAAAACTCCTGTGCAGCCTCGGTAAGCCACCCGTATACTGTACGCGGTACAAGTTTGCCCGGGCCGTACTTACCCAGCGATCCCTTAACGATAGCCGATCCGATTTCATATACCGGGAAGTAAAAGAACTCCCTGTAAATGAAGTCGAGCATGGTTCGTATCATGTTGTCAGTTACCTCTGTGCCCATATTTACCGATGCACCCTGCATAAAAACCTTCATCATAATCTCCATCTCCGAGTTGGGCACATCCTTAACCGTGTGTGTGGCATACATCTGGTAGGTGCGGTTCTCGTCTACCTTTGCAATGGGCGTTTTCTTGAACTCAAAATCTTCCATGGCTACTTTTTGAATGTTTTTTCTCTCTGCGCCCAGGTCGAAAGCCTTTTACTAACCTCAAATGTTCTTTCGAGCTCGAACTTCATCCTGGTACCGCTTTTATTGGTTTCAGTCCAGTAATCGAAAAAAGATTGTAACATCTCTCCCGGGTATTGAGTAAATTTTTCAACTTCAGAAAAAAAAGCGCGTTTGCGGTTAAGCAAATCTTTTTCCTTCTCTTCTTTACTTTTCTCTACTTTACTATCCTTTACTTTACTATCCTTTACTTTACTCTGCATTGCAATTGGAATGCTTTCGCTATGCAATTGCATAACATTTGCATCACCAGCCCATCTTTTAAGGGCATTGGTTTTCATTTTCTCCCTCTTTTCGTCTAATCTCAGCATGCGGTTCTGTAAGCTGGGCGAGTAAAAAGTATTTTTATTAATTACGAACAACGGGGTGGGGAAGGAGTCGTTATATTTGGTAATAACAACCTCAAACTTCTCCCTGCTCGATCCAAACCTCCTTGCCAGCGAGTCAACTATCATAAGGGGTGCCGTATACCCGGGCTGCTTTCTGAGATATTCAATCAGTACCCAGTAAATGCCATAGCCTTCGAGCCCCAGCTGGCTGATCATTATCATCATCTTCGGATCGTCCGTGGCATCCTCGTCGTGAGGGAAATACTCCTTTACCTTATCCCTGCTCATGCCAGCCTCCAGGTGTGGTTCTTTACTCCGTACTGTCCTTCGCGCATAACCTCGGTTTTTATGAGCAGGCCGTTAACCGTTAGTGTGTTTATTGCCCTGCGTATGCTGGTAATGGGTGTGCGGTGCATGTTTGCATGCTGCTGTACATCGAATGGCGTGAACGACTGTGCGGGGTTACCCCTGAAGAAGTCGTAAATAACCCTGCACTGGCCGGCGGCCGTCAGCTTTGCCTGGCGCAGCTCCTTGCCGTTAAGGTGAATGGTGTTGTGAAAAATATCGAGCTGCAACCCGGCTGTATGGCTCCCTGTGCTCATCGGTAAACGTTTATTACAAGCTGTGTTCCCTGCAATCCCTCTTTTAGCTGAACCGGAAGCACCTTTTCTGCCTCATGCTGTCCCTTCAGAAAGGCTATGTCGTTCATGGCCTTATCCAGGAGAAGATAAACCTCCTCGAACTTTTTATTGAGCCTCTGAATCTCATCATCGGGCAGTGCCGGTATAGGGTTATTGGGAGTGCTGTCAATTAGCTTCTTCAGTGCCTTCGCCTTCTTTTTGTATTCCTTGTAAGCTTCCGGCCCCATACGCGGCTTCTCTTTCTGTGGCGGGGCATCCTTATCTTTGGGTATGCAGTTAAAGAAAGCGTTAACGGGCTCGTCGTCGGGTTTGTGGAACTCCCGGAGGGTGCCTCTCGACTGGTGGAACTCCTCAAAACGGGCCCATATTTTCGGCGTTATTCCGTCCCACTGTTTTTCGCTTTTCAGCATGCTAATATAGCACGGATGGATGTTCAGTAATCGGGCAGCTTCTCTGTTTGCCACCTCTTCGCGGTTAATGGCTTCCAGCACGTGCTGCTGTATGGCCTTTTTGTCGGTTGTCATATAATCTAAGATTAGTTATTCAAAATCCTCTTCAAGCATAACAGCAAGCCCTGTATAGTATGCCAGGGCAAATTCAATCTTTGCTCCTTCGCTCAGTTCCCAGTTCATAAGCATCAGCACCCCGTCGCAGGTAAGCATAAGCGGAACGAGGAACTTCATGGCATCTTTCTGCGAGTAGGTTGGCGGAATATAGTCGAGCGGGTTAACCGGTTCGTGGTTCATGCTTCGCAGCAGTGTTTCTCCGCGTTTAAAGCCTTTCTCAACTTTGTCTCGCTCGAGGCCGGTAACCTGCCCGGCAATGTAGATCTTCATATCTCAGGTTGTTTAATCAGTTTCATCACATCACGCACCGACACGTTCACCCTGCTGTTCCTCATTCCGGGATTCAGCTTGCGAAACTCAACCCTTCCTTCCCTCATTGCCCTCTCGAGCCTTTTCCTTCCCACCAGCTTCGATGCTTTGTTCTGCGATAACCACGGCTTAACATCTGCCGGTCTTATCCCCATTTCGCGCAGGGTTTCTGCAACGGTCCTTTTGATTATCGCTTCCAGCTCCGCCTCGCTCATAGGTATCGCTTAACTTTCTGCCAGTAAATCTCTGTCATGGGCCCCGATCCGTTCCATCGCTTTGCTATACCCTCGTAATCGTAAGGGCCGTACTGCCAGGCATAAAACATAAAAACCCGCTTTGCCTTGCTGTAATCGAGCATATCGGCAAGCGAGTAGTGTATTCCTGTTCTCTTACGGTAATCGTCGAGCCTTACCTGTCTCACCTGGAAGAAGCCGTAGGCCTGTTCCTTCTGGTTAACAGCTGTGGTATCGTAATTGCATTCCACCTTTCCTATGGCATTAATAAGATTCTGCCACGGATCTGTCTTTTCCGGTGCTGCCACATCGATGTATCTTGCACCGGGTGAGAAAAGGAGGGTTGTTATTACGAGAAAAAAGATTGACATAATTGCTTTTTTCACCTCGTTAGTATTGGTTATACCTTGTTGCGCAGGGAGGGATCGAACCTCCGACCTTCAGGCCATGAACCTGACGAGCTGCCTCTGCTCCACCGCGCGGTTTAATCAGTTAATCTGTTGCTTAACTTCTTCAATAATCGACTGCTTAACGCGGTAGCGGTGCAGTATCTTTTCGGCGGCTGCCGATCCGGGGTGCATAGCAAGCACCTGCAGCTCCTGCCGCATCTTCAGGTTCTGAAAAGCCAGCGAATGATTTATTGTTTTCAGATCCTGGTTCTCTGACTTCAGCCTTATACATTTGCGCTGAAGCCTTAACTGTAACTGATTTAGTCCTTCCATTATGCAGATAGTTTTTCGGTTAGCCTTGCTCCTGTCCACGGATCGATATCGAACTTTGCAAACTCGGCTTCGAGCACTGCCGCCTCGAGCTTGCGTATACTCGAACGGCCATTCAGTTTATTACCCCAGGTAAACTCTGTCCACCCGCAGCTTTCACACACCAAAGCCCTGAATGCTTTCAGTTTGTTAGCCGGAAGGCTCAGATAAGCATCCCTGAAGCCCCCTGTTCTTACACCCTGAACTTTACCGCTCATTTTAATTGACTTTTAATAATTATAGTTATATCTTTACTTCGCTAAAGCAAATATATATACTCGTTGTTAATTATAAGCAATAATAAGCAATAAAAGTTATTAACAATTAATCACTGAATGAAATGTCAACCCAGGGGAGCAGATTACAGGAGCTTATTAACGAGCTGCTCGAATCGCCTCACTCATTTGCCATAGGTATCGGATTGCCCACGGCAGCAACCATTTACGATATATTAAAAGACAAACGGGCGATAAGCAGATATGTACTGAAACGAATTGTTGAGACTTACCCGCATGTAAATCCCGACTGGCTCGTTGAAGGTAGATTACCAAAGTTATTAACAGGCAAAAAGGAGAAGGAGCCACCTGAGATTTTGAATGAGAAGAGCGAAAAGTATAACTTGGTATGTGCAGAGTGCAAAAAAAAGGACGATGAGAATAAAGACCTGCGCTTAAAAGTTATCGAACTGCAGGAGCTTTATATCGAGTGCCTAAAAAAAGTAAACGCGCTTGCAGGTTAAAGGTAGTATACAGAAACACAGGTAATTAGACCCAAACACATGAAAAAGGTTCTTCTTGTTTTCCTTTTCGTATTCGTGTCGGTATCGGTTATGGCACAGTTAAGAGCCGGCAACGACAGCCTCTCGTCTGATATTAAGGCTGTTAGCGAAAATCTTGAAAAGTATTACAGCCAGCGGCAGACAGGAATATCTCTTGCTCTGGGAGGAGGAGCCGTTGCCCTTGTTTCTCACCTGGCAATAGTGAACAGCCCCAAAGTAAAGAAAGGTATAGTTATTGCCGGATGCCTTACCGGAATAGCCGGAGTATGTATAACAATCGATGCCGACAAGTGGATCCGTAGTGCATCGCTCGGGATCTCTCCCGGAAAGCTTACACTTAACTTTTAAGTAAACCGGCAACAAGCCGCATGGCTTTGTCGCACCTGTTCTGTGCCTCGCCGTAATCGATATACAGGTCGGTCATCGAGTTCATGCCGTGGCCGAGTATCATTCTTATAACATCGCGCTCAACGCCAGCCGAGAAGGCAATTGTGGCAAACGAGTATCGGGCCACGTATGTGGTAGGCTTCTCCGGCAGTGCCAGCTTTATGCCCACCATCTTCAGCCTTGCATTTATATTGCTTCGTATATCGCTTACCATCTCGCTTCGCCTGTGCGATGCAGTGTGTTTCTCTTTTACCTCAATCAGGTCAATAAGGTACTTTTTCCCCCTGTACCTGGTTAACAGCTTCCGTGCCTGGGGCGTAACCAGCACCGAGTATTGCCTGCCTGTTTTAAACCTTCGGTACATTATCCTTCCGTTAACAAGATCCGTATGTTGCAGATAAAGAAGGTCCTTCAAATTTATGCCCCCCAGGTAGAGAATCAAAAAGAATACGTCAATGGCTTTTCTCTGTCCCCCGGGTGTTTTATCCCTGTAGGCAAGCAATGCCTTCAGATCTGTTATTGTCAGCACCCGTGGCCGTTTCTTCTCCTGCCTGGGCCTATACTTCCTGAAGGGGTACATATCCTGTTTAATAACACCGTTGTCGATGGCATGGTTGAATACAGCCCTTATGTTGCACATATAATTGCGGATGGTATTAACCGATGCGCCGTTAATCTTCAGGTGCTTTTCAAACCCTGCCAGCCACGATACCGTTATTTCTTTAAATCTGATGCTCTCCTGCCCCGAATACTCTGTGGCGTGTTTCAGTGTCACCGCATACAGATCTCTTAAACTGTGCCTTCTTTCCGAAGCCAGCGAGGCAATTCTCTGCTGCATATAATCAGTAAAGCTTGCGCCGGATCCGCCTGCCCTTAGTTTCACCATCAGTGCCTCCATGCTTATGTCAGATACCTGCTCAATGTCGTTAATTATATCCTGGTATTCTTTAAGCAGTGCCAGTATGGCTTTGTTATACGTACCCTGGCTGGGGCACAAAGGCTTAACAATCCCGTCTGGTCCCATATACCTGGGATCGATATAATGAGCCGTGCCTATGTACCTTACTTTACCCCGGTGCGATACACGGATCTTAATGTTTGCCTGGCCGGCAGAATTAACTTCATCCTTTCTAACCACAGCTTTAATACCTGGCATAGCGTGTATTTAGCGTGTGAAAGGTACAAAAACGAACAAAAACAAGCAAATATAATTTGTACCAGACAATAAGGACATGAAATAAAAAAGCCCGTAAGCTGTTAACTTACAGGCTCCTTACCCTCGTCGGGGTGAACCGACTTGAACGGTCGACCCCTTGCACCCCATGCACCACAATCAAACAACTACGCTAACCATGAAATGACAATATCCGGCACAACAGAGAAATCAATAGCGTGTATTTAGCGTGTCACCTCCGCTCAATCTTTACCTCCCGGGTTGTAACACCTCCACATTCGGCACGGCTTTCGTGGTAGAAAACCTTGCGCCCGACAAGCGGAAATTTACGCTTAAAATAGAAGATATCAAAAACCTTGTTACGGTAATCAAACAGCAGCCGGGTAAAGCTCATGCTATCCTGCTCTATCACTGCCAGCCCTTCGTATTTAAAGCACGGACCATAATCCTTAACGATGTATGATGAATCTTTAAGGCGGTATACAGGCACCGGAACCGGAACGCGGATCTCCTGGGTAACTATCTTCTCGCGGTATTCGGTAATCACCTTTGGCTTAATGCTCAGAAGCTTTGCCAGGCTGTCGCGTTCGCGCCTCGTTCTGCCGGTAATCTCACGCTCTTTAATTATGAGTTTGACCATCTCCGCGCTGTCCTGCATCAGCTGGCTGTTGTTGCTTTCGAGCCTGCGGATCTCCGCCTTCTGCTTTTTCACCTTCTCCTGCATAAAATACAGGCACCCGGAGAGGATCAGTATCGCCGCCCCGGCAACCAGATAGCCTTTAAGCCTGTTCATTTAACCCTTCTTTTCTTTCGCCACGAACTCATAAACGGCGTGTGAAAGCACTGCGCCAATGAGTACATAAATGGAGAGATCTCCGACAAATCCAATACCTTCGGGCAGCCATGTTACCCACTTACTCAGGTCGATGGTTATGCCTCCATAGAACATAAGAAGGGTAAGTATAAGGTTAACGACCAGGGTACCGATAGTTTCTACCCAGTTATCGTTAAACCAGAAGGTGCCTGAAAACTTTACATCTTTATCTTTCCTGTTCTTGTACCTGATCAGGAAGTAAAGCACTATGCCTAAAAAGTTAAGAAAGATTTTCATGTTATAAGGATTTTAAGGTTTGCATTTGTATTTTAGTAAGGCTGGCACAATAGGGTCTGTTAACCGGATCAACATCTGAATGCTGAAGGATATCAATATCCGGTATCCGGTCCTTTATCAGTTTAATAAGCGTTTGCAGCGAAGACATTTGCGAGTGGGTTGCGTTGCCCGGAAGACCTATCAGGCAAATGCCTATCGAGTTCTGGTTATAGCCGAGCGCATGAGCCCCTACTTCATCGGGCGATATTACATTATCGAGATCAAGCGGCCGTCCTGTTTCAACCTTACCGTCGAGCCAGCTTATATGCCTTTTGGGCGATACCTGTCCGTTAAGAATAACAAAGTGATAGCCTATCATCTTCATTCCCCTCTGGCGGTGCCAGGAGTCTATTGTTACGGCATTGCCCCAGCCTGAATCCGATATGTGTATTATTACGTTTATCATTTTATAGTATCGGTTAATCCCCTCACCGGGCCTATCCCTTTGAATCCCCTTTCCTCAAGTGTCATCTCGTTCTGAAGCAGCACCCCCCGCTTTATCTCTTCGATATCGCTTTTGACCTTGCCTGAAAGATTCCTGGTGTTAAAGTAAGTAAACACTGCTACACTGATGAATGCTATCACCACCCCGGCCCACTGAATGGTCTTTGTCTGTCCGGCGTGTCTTGCACTCAGCTCCCCCTCACGCTTTGCTTTCCACTCGCAGACCTCACGGAGCCGTCCGTTCATTGCAATAAATTCTTCCTTTACTCCCTTGACCTCGTGTCTCACGCTGTCCAGTTCGGCTGACAGGAAGGTGTTCGTGCTGTCAGCGTACCTCTGAATTGCCTTATCGACAATATCGAAGATTTCTTTATCCGTCATTTATATATAACTGTTTTGCCGTTGTACCTTATTACCTTCCCTGCGCTTCTCAGCTTGCTGTTGTCGGGCGTTGTGAAGCTGACATTAGCACCATATGAAGTCCCTGTCTCGTTTGTTGCGTATGATCGGACATAATACGTTGTCCCTCCTTCAATCCTTGTATCATCCCATTGATCTGTTACTCCCCTTGATAAAACAGGTACATCCTGTAATCTTTTCCATCCACTTTCTACGTTATTACTATGAAGAATACCCAAATCAAACTGATCCTGCGCTGGCTGACCATTGAAGATTATTATATAATAATCATCATCAGCCTTATATAAACTCGGATTTGCTTGTGTTAAATAATCAAAATATCCAAGAGAACTCGTATATATCAGCCCCACGACCTCCCAGTCTACCCAGTTAACTGATTTAGCCATGTATATATTCCAATCTATTCTAAAGCACTCAAATACCATATACTGAACCCCATCTATCTCAACTACATTTGGCAAAACCAGTAGTAAAATATATAATATATTACTTCTTTTTGATTGGCATATCGCTGACAATCTTCTCATCAGCAGTAATACCAGAGCTGTCAATTTTTTCATCTAAATATGTATCGAGTTTTTTAACAAGATCATCTTTGCTTTCCTTTGCATAGCTTACATTTGCTTTTGTTAATGCTATTTTTATTTGAGCGTCAGTTAATGTTGCTTGTACTTCTTCCCGATCTTTACCTACACTTACAATCACATCATCATTGGTATATATAGTTGTAGGATGATTAATTTCCATTACCTCTTTGTCAGTAATAAGTATTGCGGTGTCTTTACAAAATATCTGTTTCATATTACTTTTTTCTTTTTAAGTCCTCTTAGCTACCCAAATTTACTGTTGTAATCGATTTAGCGGCCTTTAAAGCATCAACAGCATCCGTCACCTCTGATGGCGGTGAAGCATAATCAGCATAATCATTAATTGTCACCGTTGCAGGAAGCGTGCCTGTTCTACCTGTCATCTGCGTTAATAAAGTAACCATGTCTGCTGATGACATCTTAGCGATTCGGTAATTTGCTAAATTAAATGTACCAATATTTCCGTTATTACCTATATCCAACCCTGTCCATGCTATTGAAGCCCCACTCAAAAGCAAATAAGTCAACCCGGTAGGCAAAGCACCATTATATGTCCATGCTATTGAATTTCCATTCAAATACAAAGAAGTCAACACTGTAGGCAATGCACCATTATATGTCCATGATATTGAAGCTCCATACAGCCACAGATAAGTCAACCCTGTAGGCAAAGCACCATTATATGTCCATGCTATCGAAGCTCCAGACAGCAACAAAGTAATCAACACTGTAGGCAATGCACCATTATATGTCCATGATATTGAAGCTCCAGACATAAACACATAAGTCAGACCGACAGGTAATGCACCTGTATATGTCCATGCTATTGAATTTCCACCCATATACAGAAGAGTCAACCCTGTAGGCAAAGCACCATTATATGTCCATGATATTGAAGCCCCATCTAAACGCAGCCAAGTCAACCCTGCAGGCAAAGCACCTGTGTATGTCCATGCTATTGAATTTCCATTCAAATACAAAGAAGTCAACACTGTAGGCAATGCACCATTATATGTCCATGATATTGAAGCCCCATCTAAACGCAGCCAAGTCAACCCTGCAGGCAAAGCGCCTGTATATGTCCATTCTATTAAAGATCCATACAAACGCAGATAAGTCAACCCTGTTGGTAATGCACCTGTGATAACAGAAGTCCCTGTTATACTTAATTCAGTAAGTCCGAGAGACGTAAACTTAGCTGTTAACTTAGCAGCATTCGTTGATGATGTCCAACCATCATTAGCAGATGATCCTAACTTGGTTAACTTACTCGCATTTGAAAATTGCATCACCGAACTACCCGAAGGTGCTTTTAAATAAATAGTCCTTTCTGCACCACTATTTAGATTCCATGTTGATGATTCATTATCAGTGCCTCCTGAGTTAGTATAAAATTTAGCACTGCCTGAAACCATTGTAACGACTATATTAGAAGATACGGTCATTCTTAATGTACTCACACCCGCACCTGTACCTGTTGAATCCAGTTGCATAGTGTACAATACATTGTTTGTAACATTAGCCGTCTGACCAGTTCTTGTAAAAGTAACTACCGGAGTATCGCCATATTCAAAAGCAACTGATACGGTTAATGTTAGTACTCCTCCCGTCCAACTGGCATTAGTGATTGTCTTGCCTGCTATACTAAAATCAGAAGCTACCAGAGCAGGCTTGCCCGTAGGAAACGTCAATACCACATTTGCCGGAGCTGCATTTTCAACCGTTGCTGATATTACGATATCCGAGAAGCCTCCGGTTCTGCGGCGGCGTTTCTTCAGCCGCATTATCCGCGGACCTTTTTTAATTACAGCCCTGCCGCCACCTGGCAGCTGAGTGAAATAACCTGTTTCCCTGTGTGTTATCATGGCTTATATGTTTGGTAGTTTTTCGAGGTGTGCTGTTATTATATTCATCCGTGTTCCGATACGGCACCTGCGGAACAGGTTATTATTGCCTGCCCTCCTGGCCGATGCCGGATCGGTATATTTGCGGAACCAGCCTTCGTTCATATGCTCGCCCCCTTTGCTTTCGCTTATCAACAGGCCTCCCGGGGCCAGCACCCTGTGGATCTCCTTCATCAGGGCATCGCGGTTAAAAGCCTTGTCTATTATACCATAGGCATACACTACTCCGGCTTTATCATCATTGCAGTCGATACACGGATCTGCGGTAACATAGTCTTCGAGATCTATTATTTCGAGGCCGTTTATCTCCGCGAACCTTTCTGCCAGGTTGTTTATATGCCTGTCGTAAAGGCGCATGTTCAGCTCCTGTATCTCCGTGTCGCGTTTCATCCAGGTGTTATGCCCGCTTATTCTGTATATGTAAAGAACTTCGGGTATGTATCTGAACCTGGTTGCCATATAAAGGCGGTGCATCAGCTCCTGGTCGTCGCATATCTCCATCTCTTCGTTATGCCCTCCTATGCTGTCGTAAACACTTTTGCTCCATGCACGTATATGGTCAGGTGCAAACCATATATAACCCAGCCTGCCGGGATACAGGGGCTGGCATATCATTGAATAGAGCTTCTGCCCCTTCCATTCAAAGAACTTGTATTCCCACCCTGCTTCGCGCAGGTACGGGGTAAACACAGCGTTCTCGAGCAGCTTTGCATTATCGGAATAGGCAAACCCCACTTCGGGATCCGCGAAAGCTTCGGCAAGTTTCTGAAGGCAGTCGGGAGTAATCATATCGTCGTGATCGACCTCTGCAATAACTTCTCCGGTACATATGTCGCTTGCAGCTTTTTTAAGCCTGCCTACCGCGCGGCATGTGCCGGGGTAATGCTTTACCCTGATACGCGGATCGTCAGATCCCTGGTAATGCGCCCCGTTATTTAAAAGGATAACCCACTCCCAGTCCTGGTAGGTCTGGGCAAGCACGGTTTCCTCGAGCTGTTTAAGGTAAACCGGGTTATTGGTTGGGGTTATTATGCTTATCTTCATCCTATAACTACCCTGATTGGCATTACTGGTCTTTGTTGTTAATGTTATCGTCCGAATCAGGCACCTGTGGTATAGTTCCGCCTCCTGTTCCGGGCTTATTGCTTTTCCGGCAGCGGCGGTAGAAATACAATGCTGCGCCAAACATGGCCAGCAGGAACGCGAGTACTAACAGATCTGGTAACATAGCTTTATATTTAAATTATTAACTCGATGTTTCAACCAAAAATTCCCATCTCCACCCGTAGCTTGAATAAGGCGGACCGGGATCGCTGCCCCCCTCACTCGAAAACTCAAGCGTATCGCCCGGTATCCTGTCGTTGGCGGTATACGATCCTCCCGGGCCCAGTATGTAAACAACATCCTGCTCTCCGTCGACCTGGTGAACAAGCCTTACGTAAATCGATATATCCGCATCGCCCGTTCCCCTGTATATAGTCGGGAAGCCGAAGGTGCCGTTAACCGAGCTGAACGAACAGTCGTCGGCAGTAAGGGGCTGATCGTCGGAATCTTTCAGGAACCCCTCGGCAGACACCGTTATATAGTTTGCCTGCAGAACGGTAACGGCTATAGTAAAGTCGGCACAGTTGGGCACCTTTGCAATAATAGATCCTTCACTGAACGATTCCGCATCGTTTATAAAATAGAACTTACCTGTGTACGACTTGTCCGACGATACCCCGGGGCATGTAACAGTAAGCTCCGCCCCGTCTTTAAGGGTGCTCATATCAACAACATCGGCAGCCACAAAGCTTACTCCGTCATATATTGCAAGTGCGAGTCCGTATATATTAAGCGGTTCGAAATTTACTTCGCCTATTGTTATATTTGCTGCAATCTCAAAGCTGTTCCCCTCTGTTGCCGTTGCCGATGTCTGAACATAATCGCGGCTGGGTGTTACGGCCTCGTGATTATACCCTGCCCAGCTTCCCAGGCTGAAATTATTAACAGGCATGCTGTTAACTATCTCCTGGCTGTTTATGCTTCTTACAACCGGAGAGAAGCAGCTCCAAAGGTTCATCTGGTTGCCGGCTGCGCACAGAACCGAAAGCTTGTTATCGGGCAGGCCGAGCACACTCTTAACATCGCTGAGCTTTATATTGGAGCAAAGCATCTGGTTACCGCTTTCAGCAATATCCCCGGCATCGGGAATATAGGATCTCGATTTCATTTCGCCTGTTGTGTAAGCCCTGTATTTCGGAATAGGTTTTGCCATCAGCTTACATATGCTATTATATCGCCTGTTGATTCAATATTGCCATTAACTTTTACCGGGTTATCAAACTCAACATTGTGATCCTCGGTTGCTTCTCCAATGTGGTCGGCCTTAACCACCCCCTGAAAAACAGGATCTTCAATGGGAGCATAATAACTACCATGTTCGCCGTCGAGCAGGTCGGCATCGAGGCCCGATCCGTCGCCATCGACCTCGAGCAGCTTGTTGAGTATGTCGTCGCCGGTCATTATTATAACCGTAGAGGATCCTTCATCGTCGCCGCGGGTAGATGCTGAAGATCCGAGCGAGCTTGTTTCGGTATACGTTACCGTTTCGCTGCTCCATGCAAGCAGTTCCTCAAAAACAACATTATATGTTTCGAGAAAAGGATCGTGCTCGCATTCCGTTATCTCAAACTCGCGGTCGGAGTTATATTCATGCTTAATTATCGAGTCGAAAGCCAGCGATGCGCCCCTCACTGTACCTGTAAGCTTCTGCCTGGCAACACGGTTATTGCTTGCCAGTGTTTTTGCCATAAGCTGGGTAAGGGTGTAATCGGTTCCGTCGCCGTCGATGTTCCAGTCTGTTATCGGTGTGCCGTCCGATATTCTCAGTATATTGCGGTAAAGGTAGCCTGCGTTCGCCAGGTCGGGTGCGTTGCCTGCAAGCAGGGTTATATCGGGAAGTATATTCGGTTCCTTTGAGTTGTCGAACGCGCACGCCGTAGATACGCTCGAAGGATACTTCTGCCCGTTGTTAAGGAAATAGAGGAAGCAGTCGGCAAAGGCACAGCCCAGGTAATACCTGTCGCCGAAGATGGTCATTTTTGTGGCATACAGCCTTACGTGCAGGTTACCCGAGCTTATGGGAATTTCGTCGGTAATTATCTTTACCTCATTAAAGTTCGGTGCACCTATCGACGATGTGGTTGAGTAAGTAAGGGTATTAGTTACCCCGTCGGCACCCCACACATTCTCTTTCTTCAGGTAATAGGTATGCGAACCGTCTTCAACCCATATGTCCATGCGTATATTGACCGGCAGGCTTTTCCACAGGCCTCCGTATATCTCGTAACCAAAGGCAGCTACAAGAATGGATACCACAAAGTACTGATCGGCAACATTTTCTATCGGCACGCTCTGCTCAATATACTTGTCGGAGGCATGGTTGCTGTCGAGAAAAGCATATTTTTTGCCGTCGAGATCGCGCTGGTAAACATTGAACGAAGCACCAGTCTTGGTCCAGTCGACGAACATAGACGAAGAGTAATCGACAAAGTTGCCGTTACTCAGCAAAGTATCTTTTCTGCCGAAGTCGTGTTTTATTGTTACCTGTTTGCCCCCGGGAACCAGTGTATGGTTCAGCATACCCACGGGCCTGCACGATGTTGCCTGCGCAAGCGATGTCATCAGGTAATATGTTACAGGACCCGATTCAGTATCTTCGTAAGTACCGTCGTAAGTATAGAGCATGCGGTCGGTTTTTCGGTCGAGGCTTCTTATTATATGCCAGAGTCCGTTAACCTGGGTAATATCGGCATCGTACTTTTTCAGTATGTCTTCGAGAACCTCGTAACAGTTCTTATTCTCATATATCTCTGCATCGGAATAAACCTGCGCGAGAACAGCCCTGTCTGTCGCCTGCCCCTTTGGCCTCATGCTTATTGCTATGGCATAGCCCAGGTTAAGGGCTATCTTGTCGATACAGTGCCTTACTGTTGTAAGCTCGCTGTTACGCCCAGTAAGGGTAAACGATTCGTTTTTCAGCAGGCCGAGCCCGTCGGTTGCCAGTATGGTTATGTTGTTCGGTGCAGTCTTGTACGGTGCCTGGTACTGCTGGGGCACTATGTAACCGGTCCATATCAGCACGTCGTTTTTGTAATACTCAACAAGCCATTCGCGCGGATCGTTGGTATAGAACTCGAGAAACTCGAAGTCGACCTCTTCTCTTATACGCATAAGCAGAGATGTTCCGCGAACATATGCCGCCTTGTCTTTCTTAGGAATGAACGGCGAGAACGGAACGTTACGGCTGACCTCTTCCCCTTCGTACCCGTTCTTTTTAAGCAATACCTTATACACATCGGCAGATTGCGACGATGTCATATAAAGAGTGTATTTGGTGCCGTATGCCATCAGGTAACTATGCTTATCCTTGTATTTTCGTTATTGAGCAATGCCAGCAGGTCGGCACCCGAAAGCACCAGCCTTGCTGTTCCTTCGATCTTCAGTGTTCCGTTACCGGCCGATGCCAGTGTTGTGGGAGCTGCATATCGTATGCTTCCCGCGCTTCCGGGGATCGATGTGCCTTCCATTGCCGATGTACGGCTCTGGTTAATGGATGCTATGGATCCTTTAATCGACGATCCGAAAGCTATGAGGGCCGTTCCGGCAGCTATGGCCCCTATGCCTCCCAGGCTGGCGAAAGCTTTCTTAATTGCCTCTATTCCTATGCCCGTGTTTATTGCCACGCGCCCCAGGGTAATAAGCATGTCGCCAAGGGCATTGCCAACCATCTGCCTGCCATCGCGCACCGTGGCCATACCCGAAGCAAATGCCCCGAACCACTCGCCCATGCCGGCAACCATGCTGCGGAGGGAGTCGTTAACCGTCTCACCCATATCGATGGCAGCCTGGCTTATTTCTCTCATGCCTGCTATTGGACCCTGCCATGATGACATGTTTACAAGGCTGGCAGCATCAATTGCTACTCCCGGCAAATCCTCAGTACCCGATATCTTAGATGCCTGGTTAAGTTCCTTCTGCGCTTCGAGCTGTGCGCGGATCTCCTTTATAAGTGCATTCTTCTGGCTGGTAAGGCTGTACTCGAACTGAATCGATTCACTGAGCGTCTGGTTATATTCAACATATGCCTGGGCAAGTGCGTTCTTCAGTTCCTCGTCGTCCTGGTCGTTCTGAAGATTAGCCTGAGCAATAAGGATACGCTGCGAGGCAATGTCAATAGCTTCTTTGTTAAATCTCTTCTCAATCTCTGCTGCACGGGTAAGGGCATCGAGTCGTTCCTGAGCGGTAAGCTCCAGGTCGCGGCTTTTAAGCCTAAGCTGGTCTATAAGAACAAGCTGTTCCGATTTGGTAACACTGAGCTGCCTTTCCTGCCTGGTAAGATCGTAAATGAGCTGTGCTGTTTCTTTTGCCCTGAAGCCGGCTTCCTTCTCCCGCTTACCAAGATCATCAAATACTCTTTTCAGATCCTCCCATGCCATTGCCCAGTTGCCAGTGAAGGCATTAACGATACTCGAACCGAACGATGCAAACCTGTCCTTAACCGATTCCCATACGGCTTTCACCTGGCTCATTCCGCTGGCCAGCTGCTTTGCTCCTATCTCTGTTTCCCTGAAATATGCAATAAGAGATCCCAGCGCAACAATAAGGGCACCTATGCCGGTAGCCATCATTGCCGCGCGCACTCCTTTCATGCTTATTGCAAAAGCATCGCCGCCGGTTTTAGCTGCTTTAAAGCTCTGCCCTACATAATTGAGAGCCTTGCCAACAGTACTGAGAGCACCGCTTACGGCAGACATGTTTATTCCGAACAGGCTGGCAAAATCGGCAATCTGGCTGCTTCCGGCTTCTTTAAAGTCGGTAAGAGCTTTCTCGCCGTCTTTCAGTCCTTTCCGAAAGTCGGCAGTGTCAACCCCGAAACGGGCTTTCAGATTGCTGATTATGGTTCCCATGTCAGTTAACCGGGTATGTGTCTGTTAAAAATTTCTTCTGTGCCTCGATAACCCTGTGCATCTCGTTATCGTCAATCACCAGCAGGCGGCCCGTATCCTTATCCCAGGGAAGCGGCCAGAGCTCCTCGGCTGTCCGCCTGTCGTCGGAGCCCACCTGGGTGTTCCAGAGCAGCGTTGTCGCTCTCCGTATAACCCCTATGAGCATCTTCACCCTTTCGGCCTCTGCCTCGTTATAACCCTGCATGGCATCGAGCAGATCGCCTATACGTGAACGGCCGAACCTCCGGGGCGAATAACCCATGGCACCCAGGAAGAACCTGCGCATGGGTGCATAGTCGAACTTACTCAGCTCATCGTCGACCGGATCGACCTGAGAAGGACTTTCAGCGGGTTGTCCGGGGGCGGGCTTTTTTTTTGATATTCCGAACCCTGCCCCTGGCGGGCGAATATTTCAGAGAACTGCACGATATTATCCATGCTCATAAGGCGGCCAAACTCAAGTTCACTTACAGCAAGGTCATTCCCGTCGGCAGCTTCGCCTTCAACGGCAGCGCACCATGCCAGGGTAATAAGCATCTTTATGCCGGGCTTCATGTTAATAAGCTGGCTCAGGTCGATACCTGTAAGCATTACGAACATGGCAAGCGAATTGGCGTTCCATTCAATACGAACGCGGGTGCCGTTTTTGAGCACGAGGTAATCGGGCTTCATAGCTTTACGCCGAGTAAGTGGTAAACTGAACCGTGCCCTTCACTGCCTTAGCCGATCCGCTCCACGATGCCAGCTCCTTTTTGCTTCCGGCATCTTCGCTCCAGTCGCGGAGGGTGCAGGTACCGGTAACGATCTTTTCGCCTACAACGAACCTGCCGTAAACAAATGCCACCTCTGCCCCTGCAGCTGCAGCTGCACGGAGTGTCTCAAAATCTTCGTGTGTTCCGCTGTCGCCCGAATCCATTTCCATGGCTTTGCCGGAGAAGGTTAGGTCGATATCGTAATCGATAAAATCGTCTGCCGGAACACCGTTCTGTGCTTTAAGCAGAATCTCCTCGAAGTTTGCCTTCAGCTTGAGGCCTGTGGTTTCGAGCCCCACAATGAGCTTGGTACCCCATTTTAAAGAGAGCAGGTAACCGTAAATCTTAGTCTGTGCCATGCTTTTATCGTGTTAATGTTAATACTGTGAATTTCAATATGGTGTAATACATCTTGCTTTCCGTGTCAAAATCGGGATCGTCGCTTTCGAGCACCACCAGGTCTATCTGTGTGCCCGAAACCGTTTGCCCCGTAAGTGCCTCCATTGCTGTTTTTACCAGCTGAAAAAGAGCTTCTACCTTGTCGGCAGTATCGTCTACAATAAGTATTTCGCAGTCGTAATTATACCCGCATATGCCTGCCTTAACATATTCGGGCTCGCCATACTCCTTGTGAACACAGTATGGTGTTTCAATCTGCTCATCTCCCATTGCAAAATTTGTATTGGAGATGATGGCTGCCAGTGTTGACTGAATAACATCGCTTACCATTTTGCAGCCTCCTTTTCTAAAAACCTGTGATGCTCGAATGCGTATGCCGTCTCGAACCGTCTTTCTGCTTTCGGCAGCGATGCAGCCACAGCATTCTCAATAAACAGCCTGGCCCTGATTCCGCCGCCCCGCCTGAGCGAAGCAGGGCGCACCTTGTTTTTGAACTGGTGCAGCGGCGACCTTCCGGCAATGGTTCCGTAGTTGTGCCAGTAAATAAGCATGTACGGATCCCAGTCTACACCCCTGCGGTTACGGTACAGCATCTGCCTGCCGTAAACACCCACGGCAAGCGAAGGCCGCTTGCTTTTGCCTGGCTTTATCTTAATGGCTTTCTTCAGCTTGCGCAGCTCGGGAGGGAGGCTATTGATCATTGCCTCCTTAACCGGTTCGGCAGCTGCTTTAAAGGCAGCCATAACGGGTTTGCGGTAACCATCTTCGGGCATTTTGCGAAGTATGTTTATCACATTATCGTAGCCGTCGAGAACGAACGCGCTCATTCCGTTACCCTTTCTGCCAGAATTTCAACGAACATATTGTTCTGAACCGGATCGACACTCAGAACATTGTACTTGACAGATCCGTCGACAATGATCATTGTTTCGTTCATGTCAGACTTGTAATGCCCCCTGTAAATAAACCTGAACGGAAGCACCCCCCTACCTGTAACATACTGCTCCTGGTTTCCCGAAACCGGACGGCGGCTCATATAAGCATAGAAGCTGTGAGTATATGTTTTCGACGGCGATCCCATGCCGGTACGCGTGGTGGTAACCGTTTGCCAGGAAACGTTCCTGTCGAAGCTGCCGGGGTTAAAGTCAGAGCTCATCAGAATCGCTGGGGTTTAAAGTCTTTCTCGAGTATCTCTGCACGGCGGATCTTGACACTACCCTGGTAATTCTCCGGATCGTTTCCCGGATTGAGATAGGAAGATGAAGCGCGGAGCACAACAGCGTCTTTCAGCTGTTTAGGCACCGCCGACACCTGTGCGCCAAGGGCAGAATAGCCCGCGGTGTACTGTATCTGAATAGGGTTAAGCATATCACCATCTGGTGTAAACTCTTCCTTAAAGCGCAACCTTGCTGTGTCTTCGTAGTTATCGAGCTCATAATCGGCGGGGTCGACAGTAGTAAGAGATGTTGCGCCCGAAGCATAATACTTAACAGAGAGTATCTCTATTACCGGGCCCTTCTCGATCTCAACCACGCCGCCATCGGGGTACTCGTTAAGAAAAAGAGTAAAGGTAGCCTGGCAGTATTGCCTTCCGGTGTTGTTCTGGCTCTGCTCAACGGCTGAATAGATAAGATCCTGCAGCAGCTGATCGCGATCAATATCATCGTCGTCGGTTCGGATGTGAAGGTTTCTCTTCAGATCGTCGACCGTGCAGGGGTATGCCGTAGCAGCCGTATCTAACCTGTATCTCTTTTCGAGTGCCATACTATTCAAATACGAATTTCTCGAGGTACTTCTTAATCTTCTTCAGAACGGCATTGCTTATGCCGGGAACTTCGAGCAAGGCATCGTCTGCCGCCTTAATCTCTGCCAGTGTTTTATAACCGGATTCAAATAGCTTTTCGCGGGCGGGAAGATCTGCCGGGAGCGGATTCGATGAAGGCTGGTTTTTTTCAACCTCGCTTACAATAGTATCGGGTATCGGAAGAAAAAAGCCTTCCCTCACCAGACGGTCGGCCTTGTCGGCAGGGACAAAACCAATCTCGCCCTCGAAGTATGAGAAGGCCGGGTGCGATTTCAGGAATTTACCTTTGATCATAACATTCATTTTTTTGAAAAAGGGCCGGCCGGAACGACCGGCCCTCTAACCTAACTAACCTGATCGATATGAAAAGAAACCGGACTAAACCGTAATGACATCTTTCATTGCAGCGAAAGCTTCGGGCTGAACGATTCCGATATCGCCGTAGCTGATAACGGTTATCTCAACCTCTGCCTTCTTCTTGAGCGAGTAAGGGTCGACGATTATCTCGAGGTTACCCCACTGGCCGATATGCAGCTTGCTGAAATCGCCGAAGATTATTGCTGACAGCGCGCTCGACTGGTTGCCCTTTGAAAGGGTTGACGGAACGGCATTCGTTACCATTGCAGGATACCCGTTCATTTCGTCGAGATCCCAAATAAACTGAGCCGTGCCGGAAGCTTTCTCGGTCTGCTTGAGCTTGCCTCTTACCTTGGCATTGGTTAAGTAAGCCATTGAAGGGCCTTCGGCGTTATCGGTAGCAACCTCAGTTTCGAGATCTACAATATTTGCCCAGGTTGGAACAGCACCATTGTCGCCTCCGGTTACTGCGCCGATACCAACCTTGTTAAGGATGCCGCGAGGCTCGGGAGGGGTACCGCTTCCATTGATAGCAGCTGTCTGCAATCCCTGTGCGTGAGCAGTTACAAGAGCTTCCTCTATGTAGCGTTCAACATCGACACTGGCCTGCCTTAACAGCTGTATTGAGAGGGCACCGGTAACCTGGAGCCTGTTGGGTTTCATTACAAGCTCATCGAATGCCATTTTTGTTGCGGTATCGGTAGCATCTTCATCGAGCCAGCTTGCTGTGAAGGATCCACCCTCAATCAGAGGAAGATCGCCTACAAGGCCCGTGAGGAACTTGGCACCCATACCCGGAAGCAGAAGCTTATTGGCAAGAGCGTTGTAATACAGGAGAGGTTCTTCCTGTACCAGGTATCCGCCGTCGGCAACCGTAGTTACATTCTGGCCGGTGCTGGCACGCGAGAGCGGCTTATTGCTCAGCAGCGCATACGGAACGCCAAACCCTTTCATGGGAGCGGCAAAGCCGAGTTCGCGGGCTTCGCGCTGAGCTTCCTGGTGCATCTCGAGTTCGATGCCGTCGAGCTCCTGTCCTTTGAGCTGTGCCAGGATAGCCTTGCGGAATGAATACCTTCCCATATCCCTCAGATCTTTAACACTGAGGCCTGATCCTGCATTGGCCCGGGTGAATAATTCCCGGTCGAGTTCAATGCGCAGTTTTTCGGCCAGGTCTTCATACTCTGTCCGTTTTGTCACCCAGGCTGCGCGATCCTCGTCGGTGACCTGATCAGAGGCCTTCTTAGCTATTGTTTCAAGCTCCTTTCTGAGGGCCTCCAGCTTCATTCTTAGTTCTTTGCTGTTCATCTGTTTAATTATTAATTGTTATTTATTTGCCTAAGAAGGCCGTTTTACTTAATGAATTTTCTCATCTGGCTATTAACCAGCTCGCGCTGTGCCTTAACTGCCTCTTCTTCCTGAAGCATAAGGCGCACCTTATCGGGATCTGTTTCACGGATCTCTATATCCTTGCCGTCGAGCAGGTCGAGAATATCGCGTACACGCATCGTTTCGATCTGGCTGAGCCGGTAGTTTTTACCCAGTTCGCGAAATGCATACATGAGTGCGGCATATGTGTTCTCGCGCATGAAACGCATGTCGCGCTTGCCTGCACCGGCATTGCCCGGGATATTAACCACTGAATACTCGTACAGCTCCTGCCCCTCGAAATAGTATGTTTCGTTGTCGCGCCCTTCGGCTTCGTCGCCCTGGCCCCAGTACCCCTTGCCGATATCTTTGAAACCTACTGATACGGCACGAAGGCTGCCGAGAAGAAGCTTGCGGAATATCTTTTCTGCTTTTATGTTAAGCTCGGGCGGATCGAAAAGTGTGGAACCGGATAGCACTTTTATACCGTTGTCGATAATCGTGCCTACTCCTTTATCCTGGCCGATAACATCGTCGGGATCGGGCACGTTGCACAGGTCGCCATACAGGTTGTGCATGTATCCCACCACGGGATTTTTGCGGTAATTATCGAGGAGCCAGTTGTCCTGGTTGAGCTTTGTATGATGACGGTCGCGCTCGGGTGTTGAAAGAATGAACGGTATGATCCTTGTTTCGCCCGCATCTTCAGGGATAGCGCGCACATGACCGAAAGTTATTTTCTTACTCATTGTCTTTCTCTTTATCGTTTGTTAAACCCTGTTTCCCCGTAATGAATGCCGGATCGAGCGGCTCATCCAGCCCTTCGAGCGGCGACTTGCCTTCCACGGCCCTTGCCTCATTACGTGTAAATATTCCGGTGGTAACCATTACCTGCAGGTATCTGGCCCGGGTTACCATGTCGCCTTTAAGCAGGTAATCGAGATCAAATACAATATCGTTCTTACCGCGTTCGTCGCGGTTCATTAGCTTGAACTCGAGCTCGGCAACCTGGTTCTTACAAAGGGGCGAGAGGCTGTAGCGAACAAAGTCAATAGCCTGCTGCTCGGCAGAGGTGAATGCGTTCTTTGTGTTCTCGCCTATTATTGAAGGCGTTACCCCGAAGAACCGGGCCACATCGGTAATACGGAAGATACCCGATTCGATAAATTGTGCATCGTTGGGAGCCACACCTATCTGTTTGTATTTCATTCCGTACTCGAGAACCGGGGTGGTATGATCGCCCACGGCCCCGCCGTAATATTTCTCCCAGCGGTTTTTCCATGCAGAAAACTCCTTATCGCTCAGGTGGCCGTCGGTTTCGAGTGCGCCTTTAAGGTTGCCTCCTTTTTTAAAGAATCCCGAACCGAACTGTTCAATAGCCAGTCCGTGGCCGATTGACTCGCGCGCAACGGTAAGGGGCGAGAGTCCCACCCACCCGTTACGGCTGTTGATCTTATAATGAATAACTTCCCAGTAAAGAAAAGTGCCTTTTATTCCTGTTTCCTTATCGTCGACAACATAAACAGGTTCGCCGTTAACCAGGCGAACATTAACACTCGACCATTCGACCGGCACAAGCTCAACAGCCCTGCCGGACTTGTCGGTCTTGATTATTGCCAGGGCATTGCCGTGCAGCTGGAGCCTGGCATTCATAAGTGCGTTGAACTGGTAAATATTCTGGAACCGGTTGGGGTAGTTGAGCAGATCGAAGATCTCACCTTCTTTGATCTCGACGAGTGTGTTACCCTCGGTGCGAGTAATCTTCATAGGCAGCGATGCCGTAACCCACTCGTAAAGACGAACACAGGCAAACACTGCAGAGTACCGCTGTGCGGTAACCTCGTTAACAGCTATGCCTGAGTTGGTGGATGCGCCGAAATAGTAATTTGATTTCCATTCAGAAACCGGCATTGTGAAGGTGCCGCGGGTTAAGATATCGGCAGCTGCCGAGAACCTGTCGAGCAGTGAGAGTTTTTTACCCATTTACCTCTTCATACAATGAAATTGAGTTGATCAGTTTGTCTTGTACAAAGTTCGGTGCATGAAATAAGAAAGCCGGTAAACATTGTTTACCAGCTTTTTGCAAGATATTAACACGATGAACAGCTACTATTAAAGGGGTTGCAAAGCGGTTTTAAGGTATGGTTATTAACAGATGTCGCCGGGATCACGCAGAAAAATCTCGTGCGGTTAATCTCATCTGCCACATCCCGGATCTCACATCTGATTATTTTTTAATTAACATACACTTTATCTGGCTTAACACTTTATAACGGTAATTTTTATACCGTTATAACATAGTTAGTACAAATTACGCAAGACTGCCAATCCCACAAAGCCGTCAAACTTGTACTAACTACAGGTAGGCTTAAAAAATTTACCCCGACGCTCCCCCTGTTCTCCATGTCGGCTTATCGCTGCAATCAGGACGCACTCTCGTTTCAGGGTGTTCGCCATCCGTATAATGCCAGACATATTCGTACTTATATACGTTCCACGGCGGGTGATTAACGATAGCCATACAGTGCCTAACGGTCCTCTTCTGCCTCATTATCCCGCACCTTGCACACGTCTGGATAATTTTATACCCTTTGTCGATGTTCGGTTTCCATGTGTGATTCATAGTTGCTATGAGTTAGTGTTATTCTTTCGCTTCTGTAAATTTTCAAATCCTACCAGTGTCCGTTAGGTTGCATACTCTCCCGCCCGCTATTTTAAAAAAGGAATTAACAGGCGAAATCCAGAACAACGGAAGGGCTATCGCCCATCCGTGATACTTGACAAATTCAGTCGTCTTCTGGATCAACGTGATAACTCTCCGGTGCATTTAGGGCGAGATTATTTTTCTCCATAAATTCTCTCACATCCCATGCGTTTATAGGGGCTGCATTCAGTTGTTTAGCCCAATGGTTGGCAACTTCCTCTGTAACTGGATTAATTGCATATATTGCAGCATTACCAAGTAGTCTGGTAAATGCTGGATTCTTAGTCGTTTCGGGAACATCAACCCTTAGCATATTACTTCCGGCAATATTCTGTTCTGAACATTTGCCAGCGATTCTGTTGTGACCGAACAATTCTACGATTGCCCATGATTCAAATTTTTCTGCTTCCATTTTTATCTATTTTTAATTAAACTTTTGCGTTCGCAACGCCTGTTAAATCCTTTTTCAAAATGCCTTTTTAACCAAGTACGCAACCTAACTACGTGTATATGTAAGCCGGAAGAACCGGCCTACACATACACCTGTCCGTTATGGTTAATGCTTGAAGAACTAATGGCACTAACCATAACTGCCGTGTATAGTTTATGTTTTTAATCTTTGCCTGCGCTCTCGATTAATTCCCATCCGCCATCGCACTGTTCGTTTCTCCAATCACACCACGTCTCAGAAAGTTCTTTTTCAATTTCTTCCTCAGTGGCATCATCTTCAAAATTAAGTTCAATTTCATCTTTAACTTCCGACCCTACATATCGGGTGCTTACAGTAAATAAATAAGTTCTCTTCATTTTCGTATAATTTAGTTAGACAATTTCTTTCGCACATTAAAAACACAAAACCATACACGGCTTCCGTTATAAAAAATAAAACACCCCTACGCACTCGGCTTTTCAAGCCGTGATGGTTGGGTCAGTGTAATATATTTCTGAACAATCATTGCCTTTGTTTCCTTTGTAAGATATTTAGTGGTATGTGTCCCGTGTATCTCCTCAATACCATACACACTACTATCAAAAGTTGTATGATTTCCACGTCCATGTTGCACGTCATCTTTTGTAAAAGGAATCCATTTACCAAAATGATGTTCAACTATACAAAGTTTCCCGTTCCTTTTCTGGTATGTGTCAACCTTGTTTACAAAAGCCACAAGTCCCTTAAAGTCTGTAGCTGTAATTTTATACTCAGACTTAACTAACTTAGCCCCCATCTCATTGAGATAGCGTACTGTTCTATGATTAAATATCATTGTCTTTTACTATAGCCTCAATTATCTGCTGCTCTGTTAATGCTTTCATTTTGAACGTAGCCACGTATTGTAAAAATGTTTCATAGCAAATATAAAATCTGCAATTCTTACCCTTTCATTTGCCGATCTTTCAGGAAAGTAAAATCTATTAGCTTCTTTTTCTGCCCATTCCACTACTTCACTTTCTGTCGGCAGTTCTTTTGTCGGCTCTGACTGCTCAACCCTTGATGCAAAATCAATTAACATTTGATATGCTTCAGGGGCAGTAATTGTATTAGGTACAAGTCTTAACTTATCTTGCCAATATGTTTCATACCAATCTCTCATTTGGGCAATAGAAAGTTTTCCTTTCTCCTCTCTCTGTAAGGCAAGGAGTTCCTCTATCCATCCTATCGGTTGCCTTTTACATAAATCTCTTATTTTCTGTTCTGTTAGTGCTTTCATAGTTACTTGTTTATTACAGAAATTTTAAACTTTCTCTTAACGGCTTTACGGATATTCTTTTCAGACATACCATTTGCCCGTTTCTGAGCAATAAACATTTTTATCCTTGTCAGTTTATCCACAGGGATAGGTTGTTCTTTCTCCTTAACCTCTTTTAAAGTAGGTTTAGTCGGTTCAATCATTTCAAACCATTTAGCAGGCTTTCCGTCCATAAGATTATTAAATTCCTTTTCTTGCATAGTTACTTGTCTTTAATGTTTACTCAATACTAATATTACATTGTAGCCAAAACAAATATTAACAGAATCATCCCTATTCACAGGATATCGCTTTCTGTTCTCTAACTTAATCGGCATGATAACACAATAAGATAACCAATAAACAAAAGCATGCCAATGAGCATTGCTATATTATACCAGAGTTTATCTTTCATTTCTTTCTGAATAACAATATTTTAAAACTATCGTAACTTGAGAACCGCAACATACCAAAAGCATTAAACCATTTCTCATTCATAGCGGTGAATATTGTTTCGTACGAGATGGAAGAGTCGTCTTTGCGTGCATCGCGGAGCTTCTCCCAGAAGAGATCGATAAACTCGTCGCTCCGCCACATGCGAAGGATGTCGGCATCAAGCTCAACTGTTCCGCCTTTGTTTATTACCGGCTTTCTGTATTTCTTCTTCATAAAAAGCGAAGGTTATGATCTTTATAAATTTCGGCATGTTCGGGATCGCCGTTGGTAATGGTAAGGTACTCACCTATGGCAGTGATGCCTGCCACAATACCGTCGATTTTTTCCTTGCTTTTACCTTTATGCGGAGAGATGTTGCCGTTCTTATCGACATAAATAACCACGTTCTTCAACTGCCAGCGGAGAAGGGGGTTATTGAAATGTTCGAGCTCGCCCGACATAACCATCTTCTCGAACTCTTTAGTGGGAGGGCTCATGTTAATATGTGCCTGGGAATAGGGATCGAGGCGCTGAATGGGGAAGCCTCCCTTCATTATTCCCTGTATGGTTCCGTGATGCGCCATATGCGGATCGTAACCGAGCCCGATAACATTATACTGCTTTACTATCTCGAGCACATCGTGTACAAGCTGATCGGTATCGATAATGGATCCTGGGAACATTTTCATATGGCCCTGTTTTATCCAGAGCATATAATCAACCTTATCGGCTTTCTCTCTTGCTTTCTCTTCGGGTATCCAGTGCCACCACCTTATTGCAGGGTGCCCTTTGATATCGGGGAAGAAAAGAGCCAGCGAGATAAGGTCGATATGGCTTGCCAGGTCGAGCCCTGCATAAGCATCCTTGCCAGGCAGATCCTTATACTGAAGCCCATGATGGCACTGCATCCATTTTTCGTCGGTCATCCATACGGTAGGCGCATCAACCCATATGTTCAGGTTCTTTGTTTTGAATGCCACCTCTTTTGTGGTGCTGTTAACGGCACCCTTAAACTCATCTTCAAACCGTTCGGGCAGAACGGATATTCCCCAGTTGGGATTTGCCTTGCGCCACACATCAGTATCTTTCCAGTCGTCGTCGTCGTCGAGTGTGTAGATTATTGCGAAAGTGTCGTCCTGAACTTTTATGCCGTTAAGGATGTCGATGCACAGGGCGCGGTACTCGAAGCATGGCAGATCCTTATCACGGCCTGATGTTGTTATAATAGTAACCAGGGGCTGGCGGCGGTTGACGGTTGCCGACTGGATGTTCTCGAATACCAGGTAGTTTTTCCAGGTAAAAACATGGAACTCGTCGAAGATTGCACCGTGCGGGTTCACTCCCTCCATTCTTTCAGAGTCGCGCCCGAGCGGTTCCATTTTACTGGCAGTACTCAGCACGCTGACGTTATTGGTAAGACAGCGGGCACGCTTTGCCAGCGCAGGGCTTTTCTCGATCATACGTTTTGCCTTGTCGAAACAGATATGAGCCTGTTTCTCAACAGTAGCAGCACAGTAGACCTCGGCTTCTTCCTCGCCATCGAAGAACAGAAGGTAGTTAGCAAAGAGAGCGGCGAATGTTGTTTTGCCGTTCTTTTTCGGGATCTCGATATAAGCATAGCTGAAACGGCGCATGCCGTCTTTCTTCTTCCATCCGAAAACGATATATATGATTGCCGCCTGCCAGGGCTCAGGTGTAAAGGTTACCCACTGCTTTTTATCGGGGCAGTGTTTAAGAAGTGAACAGAAATCGAACACCCGCTCGGCAGCCTTTTTATCGAAGTACCAGCCATTTTCGGGGGCTACCTGTAAATCGGCCTTATGCCTTTCAAAGGTAAGCCTGGTTGTCTTGCTTACGGCAACGACACCGGAGAGAACGTCTTTAATATATTTTTCTGCTTCGCGGATCATCAGTTATGAATAAACATTACTTTGCTGACTTTCTTAACCTGAAGGTTCTGCTTGCGGCATTCCGCGGCGCATTCAACAGCATAAACGCCATCGGCGGTTTCGACATAGGTGGTGAATCCCACCTTTTTGGCGATATCGAGCCTTACCACAAAGCTTCCCATGTCGATGCCGCCGACTTTAATATCGGACCGGAAAAGGTCGTAGCCAAAGTAATTATGAAGGCAGTCGTAGTAAATAAACCCTACGGCAGGGTGAAAACAGGAATGAAGTGTGGCAACCAGGTTCTGAGTGTACTGGTTGTCGTCGTTAGTAATGAGAACATAATCGCCCTGTTCTCCCTGTATGCGGTCGAGCATCATGGCGCGGTTGGGATGGCCCCAGAATCCGTTAACGCGGGGCGTGATATGAAGGCCGATCCGCTTGTCGCCGAATGAATCGACAATCTCCTTTATCTCTTTGAGAGCAGGTCCGTCGTGAACAATATACATCTGCCAGTTCTTATTCGACTGCAGAATGAAATCGAGTATAAGCCTGTTGAGATGTACAGGCCTGTGAAATGCTGTTACTATAATGTGAAGTTTCATAATGTATTTTTATTATTCCCAAAACCCTTCTATCTCTTTTTTTCCCATCTTCCGGTTGTTCAGCCGCGTACCTCCAAAATCGTGCTGAATGAACTCGCTCGGTTTTCCCTGCCAGTTAATGCCCGATCCTTTCGTATGACCGGTAAGGCCAGGGAAGTATCTGAGCCTCCACGACTGATTCTTATTATACAGATCTGTCATTGCCTTATAACATGGAGCCCCATGGTGCACAAAGCGAAAGAAACATTTGTACTGATCAACATTCAGAAGCATGAAATACGGATGCAGATATGGCACCGCGCTAATATGCTTCTTACCCGGTGTGCCAAAATCGTACCCATCGAATCCGATCTCGGTTACCCATCCCACCCCATAAGTGGAAGGGAACATAAGGTTAAGCATTTCGCGCACAGGGCTTTTAAGCATAACAATATCGCTATCGAATACCAGTGCATAAGGGGTTGTGCATTTACCTATGCCGTAGTGCATCCCTTTGCCGTGCCCGATATTGTGACTCACCTGGTGAATATTGTTGAGCGGGTTTGAGGCAAGGCCTGCCACATAGGAGTAACAGGGATCTTTTCTGTCGCTGCCATCGACGATAACCATGGGCATATCAGGATGAAAGGAGCGGACGCTATCGTAGGCTTTCCTGAAGAGCTCTTTTGTGTTGTACACAACCGTTATAGCAGTTACGTTCTTCATCTCCCGGATATAACCCTGTTAATAACCCTATCAATACCTTCTTCAAGAGAAACCGTCATCTCAGTCTTTCCGGTGAGTTGCATCATTCTGGAGATATCCGGTATTTTGGTCAGCGTCATCTGTCCCGGCAGGGTTGTTATATTGCAGAAACTGTCATAATCCTTATTCATCTTCTGGCAGATTATCTTCGCCAGGTTCTCGGTATAGATATAATCAGAGCTCCCTATGTTCATCACAAAGTTGCCTTTGATGTTAAGTATCCTGGCGAGTACATCACAAGCATCATCCATGTGCATCCAAGATCTTCCGCTGTTTCGATGAACCTCAATTTTCTTGCCCTCATGCAAATTTGTGACAAACCTTATCATAGCACTTCTGTGATCGCCCCTTGTTTCATCCTCGTGGTAAAACATAAAAGGCCTTACAATTACAGCATCCAGCCCAAGCCCCCATTCATATCTCACATACATTTCACCAACCATTTTTGAGAACCCGTAAAGATTATTGGGTTCAGGATCTCTTACTTCACTCAACAAGCCACCAGTATTTCCATATACCTCAGAGGTTGAAAAGAAGATCAGCCGTGTGTTATACATCATACATAAATTAACTATGTTCCTGGTTCCTGAAATATTTGTTTGTATGGTTATGTTCGGCGAGTACTCACACGTAACCCTGCTTACCATTGCAGCCATGTGGTAACACACTTCAGGTTTAAAAGTCCTGAACACATCGAATAGATCTCCCGGGTAATTGATATCCGCAACCTTGTAATTTACACCAGTACCCTGCACAATGTCCACACCAAAAACCTCATGCCCATTTTTCTCCAGGAAAGGCACCAGCTGGCTGCCTATGTTTCCCCTTACTCCTGTAATAAGAATTTTCATGCTTTATTGATTTTAGTTTCCCAATTTCTTAATGTCGTATAGTCATACTCAAGTGTATAGAAGGGAGCTCCGGCATACAGGTATGTGTTATCATCAAATCCTTTTTCTTTTGCCCTCCTGTAAGCCTCCGTATTAGGTAACAGCCATAGAACATTTGCGCCCCGGCGACCAATATTTTCAGTTCTGATAACACGACATGTCTCATCAATATCTTTCTCAGTATCATCGGGCAGGCCGGCAATGAACTGACTCATTGTGTCGAGCTGATACCTGTGTGCCGTTTTAATCCCTGCAACCATTTTCCCAACTGTAGTTCTTTTGCCGCACCGGTCAAGAGACATCTGGCTGAAGCTTTCCACGCCCAGCCATACGGTATGGCATCCGGCAGATTTAAGATTCCAGCAGAGTTCATCATCAGCCAAAGTCTCAGCACGGCTGGCACACTGCCATGAGAAGCCTCCTTTCTCGCGGAGAAGAGAGCAGACATCGATTGCCCTTTTTCTATTAAGGGTGAAATTGTCATCTTCAAACATAAATTGTTTCCACCCTGACAGGAGTATCTCTTTAACTACATTCTCCGCGCTTCTCATCCGGTACTTTCTTCCCCAGAAATCTGCTGAAGCGCAAAACGAACAAGTGAAAGGACATCCGCGCGAACTAATCACAGGTATTCCCATAGACCAGTTACCGTAAAAGCCGGAGTAGTCGGGAAAGGGCAACTCGTCGAGATCCTTATATGTATCACACCTGACTACAGGCTCGCAATTACCCTGGCATATCTCCATTAAAGCCCTTTCTCCCTCCCCTATAACAACCTGATCGTAACCCATACTGAGCATCTGTTCCGGCATAGCGGTCGGGTGATGACCTCCGCAAATCATCTTTACATCCTTAAAATAGGAGCGCAGTTTCTGTGCGTACTGAACAGAGAAAGAGTGAAAGCTGACCGCAATCAGATCCCACTTCTCGCCCTGGGCCCATGCCAGGTTCTTCTCATTCAGATCCATTGCACTTGTGACAATCCCATTTATCCTGGCAATTGCCTGCAAGTATCCAAGAGAAGGAGGGGGAAAAATTTCTCCGGCCCAGGGGTTTATGAAAAGTATCCTCATAACAGATCGGTTGTGTATTTATGAACAGCCTTATAATTATTTTCCTTCAGCAGTTCATGATAAAGAATCCTGTTTTTTTCAACTAACTGAGATTTATTATCTGGTGTTTTAGTATTGTAGTGCCATTGATGAACTACAAAGGGAGCAGGAGGTTCTGGTATCTGAACTTTTAAACCAAGCATCTTTATTCTCTGAAGCAAATAATCGTCGCCATAACCGCATCCATCTGACAGCCGCTCATCATAACCATTCAGCTTTCTCATATTCTCAGCTGATATTGCAGAGCAAAAGTCATAACCAACAGGTCTATAGCGAGGGTGATTATACCAGGCAACCTGCCCGTCCATACTGGCTCCATATTCATGGGCCTGTAACAAGGCAGTGATATCGTGATTTGCAAAAGTGTTCTGTTTGTCTATTGAGAAGCAGGAAAACGAAATATAATTATCGTCTCTCAAATGCTGGTTTGCGTAAAAAAGAATATCGTTCACATGATAGCACTCTGCATTCTGGAGTATTATTATATCGGGCGATTGAAGCATGGCATAATATATGCCGATGTTGTAAGCCGGCTCCGGGTTTGTCCAAACCTTACGTTCGGTATGAAGAACCGTAATTTTTTTGTTCATCTCGTATATGTAAGGGAAATACTGACTGCCGTCATCCACCACAACGATCTCATAATTGGCGTAACCCGATTTCACTATCGAGCGGAGTGTCTTATTGAGCTGCTCCTGACGCTCAAAATATGTCATTACAATAACTATCTTTTTCATAGCTGCATAAGTCTTTCTTTTCCACTGCTGCTTGCATTGCAGGTTGCGTAATAATATTGTTCATCTTCCGGGATGTCCCGGAGGTTAGGGTAATACCATGGAACATGGCGGGCAGTATACGGTCTGTTTGTACGAACGGCTTTGTGATCGTAATCGCCAAGCGGCCACCGGTAAAGAGCAAAGGTTGTATCTGTGTCAGCAGAAAAAAACCTCTCATTAAGAGGAAACTGCCAGTACTTTGCTTCATGGAAGCGAATAAAGTTACCTTCGCGTGTGTCCGGCAGATCTTCAATCTCGAGAGAAAGGGCACACTTGCTTATCCCCGGATAAAGCTCAAGCCCTTCATTAAGTTTGTTCAAAAAGTCTGATGGCACACCCGAAAGATCGAGGTCGGGATCTGTCATTATAAATGGCTCACAGATACCAAGAGTCCTAAACAAATGCCGGTTATTCCACAACACCGTATGACCATAGTTTGCAGGCATCTTCATTGTGACAAAAGGAGAGTGCTTATAATAATCGAGTAACGGCTTGTAGTTGCTGGCATTATCAATGAATACGGGCTCACATCCACGGGAAGCAACAAATTCAGCCATTGCTTTAGGCAACAGCAGGCGATTGTAATTAATTATCAGTACCTTGGTTTTCATTCGTATTTCTTATTTAGTTCATCAAAGGGATCCTTATCTTCTTTCTTCACGGGGCCAATCTTCTGGCGGCTCATAGGATCCATCCCGAATAGTGTTGCTATATCGCGATAGTTCTTTTGCGCTTGATTACTTATAGCGACCCAGGGCGATGGCTGCTGATAACCCTTGTCTCCCACTTCGATAACCTCTCCGCTTTTTTTTATCTCGCGCTGTGCTTTCTCATAGCGCGCGAACTCCTGCGCCATCAGTGTAACCAGTTGCACATTCCCGGAGTCGAGAAGCTTTATGCTGATCAGCAGCTCACAGATATTATTGAAATATTTTTTTGCTTTATAGTCAAGCCATGATTCCGGTTTAGGTACAATTGTTATCTGTTCAAACTGAACGCCTTCCCGGGTACGATCTTTTCTTATTGTACCTGAAAGCTCTTTTATCCGAGCAGGAACAGATGGCCGACCAGTACTACCCATTAATACCCCTCCTTTGAATTTTGAC
>Ga0209835_1000260_pt1 | contig 35651 bp, 15 predicted proteins | sample LakKivwa52mmetaG_FD_184138 | JGI IMG/M metagenome (GOLD analysis project Ga0209835, IMG submission 184138) | Anoxic lake water microbial communities from Lake Kivu, Rwanda to study Microbial Dark Matter (Phase II) - Lake Kivu water 52m metaG... | ecosystem: Environmental > Aquatic > Freshwater >... | reverse complement strand
TTGATTCTTCTGTGAACAGATTAGAAAAGTCTAAGACTTATCAGGACTTGTCTACTATCATTATTTGTCCCACACGAGGACAGATACCTGCGAGAGTAGTACAGTCTTGGATGGGTCTTATTAGACCCATGAATCAGAAAGTTATAGGTCCTCTATTTGCAGTTGGCTTAGAGGTAGGAGAAGCCTACAACGTAATGATTCAAAATATATTAAATAGCCCGGATCTTTCTACGTGGAAATATATTCTTACAATAGAAGAAGATAATATTCCTCCTCCTGATGGTCTAATGAAATTGTATGAGAACATGGATAAATTTGATGTTATAGGCGGGTTATACTGGACCAAAGGAGAAGAAGGTCAACCTATGATATATGGTAATCCAGCTGTATTTCCAAAGAACTTTATTCCACAGGTTCCTATACCAGATGCAATACAACCAGCTAACGGATTAGGGATGGGGTTTAATCTTTATAAATTAGATATTTTCAAAAAGATGAAAGCTCCTTGGTTTAAAACATTACAGGAAAATGTTCCAGGAGAAGGAGTAAAAATGTATACCCAAGATCTATATTTCTATGAAAATGCATCTAAAGAAGGTTATAAGTTTGCATGTGATAATAGAGTTAGAGTAGGACATTATGATTATAGAAACGATATTGTTTGGTAAATTAAAAGCTTAGTTATGGTAAAAGAGTTAAAGTTAGATTTGGCATGTGGTCAAAACAAAACACCTGGTTTTTTTGGGATTGATATAGAACCAGTAGAAGGTGTAGATCAAGTAATGGACTTAGAGCAGTATCCTTGGGATATTGAGTCTGAAAGTGCTCAAGAAATAATATGTAATCATTATGTAGAACATACTACAGATTTGATTAAATTCATGGATGAGGTATATAGAATATTAAAACAAGGTGGGCAGATAAGAATATCTTGTCCTTATTATACTTCAATGAGATGTTGGCAAGACCCTACACATAAAAGGGCTATCAGTGAAGCTAGTTTTATGTACTTTAATAAACAATGGAGAGATGTTAATAAACTAGATCATTATGGTATAAAATCAGATTTTGATTTCGTGTATGGTTATGCGTTTTATCCAGAATGGGTAAACAGATCTCAAGAGGCTAGAGATTTCGCAGTAAAACATTATAATAATGTTGTATCTGATATAATTATAACATTAACTAAAAAATAATTTGCTTTTTAGATAAATATATATTATCTTTGCATAAATTTAAATTAATGAATATGAAAGTGTTTAGTTTTACGGGGACGGAACAAGAGTTTGAATTAATTTACAAAGCGCTATTAGAATTACCTGGAAAGTATACAATAGCATTATTAGTTAAATTAGATGATCAGTTATCTAAACAGATGAAGGAGATGTTAAATGAAGAACAATTAAAAATACAATTTGAGGAGGAACTTAAACATGTCAAAGCCGATTAAAGAGTTCATAGAAGATGAACCTACTAGTGGTGGTGGACCATCTACTCCTAAAGTAGAAAAACCCAAAAGATCGTATACTTGGTTATTGTATACACTGTATGGAATAGTAGCTGTAGCAATAATTTTTGCAATGATTAAAATGTTTTCTCAGTGAAAGTAAATTTCATAAACGTATCTACTAGCGTGATGGGGTTATGTATCATAGCCCTATCTGCTATTTCTATAATGAATGGAAAAGTAGATAGTTGGTGGAATGCTATGGGAGGAATATTAGCAGGAGCTTTCTTAATATACGTTAAGAATAACAACGCAGAAGAAACAATTATAGCTATCGCTAAAATAGTTGCAGGAAAGAAGAGTAAAAAAGAGGAGGAAGAAGATGCCTAGTTTTAGTAAAACTTCACTAGATAGATTAAATACTTGTCATCAAGATTTAATAACTTTGTTTACTGAAGTTATAAAGTATTATGATTGTACGGTCGTGTGCGGTCACAGAGGAGAGGCTGATCAAAACAAAGCTTTTGCTGAAGGTAAGAGTACAAAGAAATGGCCTAACTCAAATCATAATGTAAAGCCTTCAGAGGCGGTTGATGTTTCACCTTATGAAAAAGGTGGTATAGATTGGAGTTGGGAACAAGGATTGTTTTTTGCAGGATTTGTTCTTGGGATTTCTGAGAGATTATACGCAGATGGAAAAATTAAACATAAAATAAGGAGTGGTGTAGATTGGAACGATGATAGAAATATCCACGATACTAAATTTAAAGATGCTCCTCATTTTGAAATTATAAAAAAATGAAACGACTTCAAATTATATTTGGAATTATTGTTTTAGCATTTATGGCTTATTTTGCAATAAGTTATAATGTTTTAAAAGATGAAGTGTCTATGTTAAGGAGACAAACAACTCAGTCTAACATAGCTATTGATTCGCTTTTATCGAATTCTCAAAATTTCGTTAAAATAAGCGATTTAAGACAGTTTGAGCAAAAGATGGACTCATCTACCAGAAAAGTATTAAACGAGTTTAAAATAAAGCCTAAGTGGGTTTCTGATGTAATTCAGACTACCTATATATATAACAACTACGATACAACTATTACTAATACTGTTTTGAATCCTATTACAGGTTATTATGATTGGAAAGTTGATAGAGATTGTATAAACACTGAAGGTTTTGTTATAGTTAATCCAGATAGTGTTAAAGTAGGTATAACTACACAAGAGGTAAATATATCTTCAGTTACTGTAAAGTATCAGAAGAAATCTGAAGAATTTAAATTGTTTGGTAAAGTGTTATTTAGATATGGACCTAAACAAGTTTTAGTAAATGCTAAATCGGACTGCGGAGAGATAAAACAAGTGATAACTGAAATACAGAAATAGATGTTACTAGATGATATGATTGCATTACTTAGAGAAACTGCTCGTAATGCTAAAGTAGTGGATGATGAGAAAATAGATGATAGGATATGGCAAGACTATATCATGATCAAACGAAACAATTTTATCAAAAATCATTTTAATGATAAACATAATATTGAGTTAAATACCATTCAAACAGAAGTATTAACTATGTCTAAGTTTGACTCATCTATGCTTCATGCTGGAATATCTATAGATGAATCAGTTAAGAGATCTGGTTTAATACCAAAGGTAATTGAATTTAGAGCAGGGTTAGCTATCTATGAAATATCTTCACCAGACTATATGTCAAAAACAATTCAGTATGTTCCTTTTGATAGATTAAGATGGGTGGGAAATGGAAAGATAAATAAACATTTTGTTTATGGTTCTATATACGACGGTAGGTTATATATAAAATCAGGATCTAAAGCTGCGGAAGCAGTAAGAACAGTATTACTTAAAGGTGTGTTTGCTGATCCTACTCTTGTTTCTACTTATGTTAGAGAATCACATGATTATCCACTAAATGATTACATGTTTGAGTATATAAAGAATAGTATTTTAGAGAGTGATTTTAGAGTACTAATATCAACTTTATCTGATAATAAAAATGATGCCAGTGGAGAAATACAAACACAGGGATAAAATAACTAAAGGAGTGTCTGATCTATACGCTTACTTTAAAAAGAAATATAGATTGAAACATTTTAATATACCAGAAACTAAACACAATAAAATATTATACGATATAAATAAATTATTATCTGAACAAATAATTAAAGAATCATTAGAATTGAAGCTACCAGGTGGTCTTGGTACTTTATCAATAGTAAAAAGAAAAGTTAAGATTTACGTAAAAGACGGTAAGTTAAAGAGAAATAGAATGATAGTTGATTGGAAGAAATCTTGGGACATATGGTTACAAGATTATCCAGGATTAACTAGAAAAGAAATAATGGCTATACCTAATAAAACAGTTATTTATAATTTAAATGATCACACTAATGGATATGTAATGTCTTGGTTTTGGGATAAACGATTATGTAAATTACATAATAGATGTGTGTACACATTTAAACCAGTTAAGAAGAACAGATTAGATTTAGCAGAATGGATAAATTCTCCTGATAGAGAGAATGATTATTTTTTAAATGATAACAGTGTTGTTTATAATAAATTTAAAATTTATAAAGAGCAACAAGAGAAAGATCAACAAAATGGCTAAAAGATTTATATCGTTTGCTTCGATAGTAGACAGTGTCTATAGAGGTACGGAATATGAGGTAATACCCTGGCAAGATGTAGCTGAAGATATAATTTCAGTTTTACGTCTCATAGGTGTACCTATGTCTTACATGGAAAAAACAACCAACGGGCAAGGTGTTAATCCAACACCAATAATAATAGAAAACTTCAAAGGGGAAATTCCTATGGATGTTGCTATACCTGGCCCATGTAGGAGAATCAGATTAAACTCTGATGCTGAAATAATAGGATTTTCTACAATGATAGAAACACAAGATGTGTTCTATCAAACACCAACTCAAGCTGGTGCTAGATATTCTGATGTTTCAGATTGGTCTCCAACTATAGAAAGTACATCTTTAGATTTAAAGATGGATGAAGCACAAGACCAAATTAACAGTGGTAATGTGTCTGATGCTGCTGATACTATGGAAGATATATTAAATGATATAGATAGAACAAAAGCTAGAGTATCTTCTTTATCAGAATCTTATCCTGACAGATCAGGTGTATATAAATACAGAATCGAAAATGGTATAATGTATACTAACTTTAAAAATGGATTTATAGAGATGGCTTATCTAGCATTACCTGTTGATGAATTTGGTATGCCGATGGTTCCTGATGAAGAAAGATTTATACAAGCAGTAAAATATTATATTATATCCAGACTAGATTTTAAAAGATGGAGAACAACTGCTAACCCTAACCACGAAAGGATATATAGAGATTCAGAAAGAGAATATTTATGGTATGTAGGTGCAGCTAGAACAAAACATAAGATTCCTAGTTATGATATGATGGAGTCTATAAAAAATATGATTTTAAGAAGTGTTGTTAAAATTAACGAGCATAGAACAGGATTTAAAAACACTAACTCGTTAGAACAAAGAAATTTCTAACATGATACGTTTACAAACAGCAATTAATACATTCTCTGGTGGAATGGATATGGATACTTCTGTTAATAAGTATCCAAACACATGTTATTTTGATGCAGTTAACTTAGAAATAATTTCAGAAGATAGTTTAAATACAGCATCTGTTACAAACGTAAAAGGTAACGTTTTAAAATTAACATTTGATACCGGGGATAAAATAATAGGTCATTGTAAAATAAGAAATAATTTTAATGATTCAGACAAAGACTCTATTGTATTCTTTGCTGTAAATAGTTCTTCACCAACTTCTAGAATTTATTTACTAGAAGCTGACATGAAAAGACTAAGTACTGTAAATATGTCAGGTGCGTTTGCTACAGTTGGCAGTGGTCCTACAGCATATAAAGCAGGATATATTTATAGAAGTGATGATTTAAATTTTAATGAAGCTTATCCTATAAAAGCTGAAGGTAGATATGAATCAGCTAATATTAGAAAAGTATATTGGGTGGATGGTAATAATAACTTCAAATATATGATTGTTGATAGGGTCTCTAATACAGATCCTGTTACTATCTTTGATGTTAATCCTACTGCAGAACTAATATCTCCTACTGCTACTGTTGAAGTTGGCGGAGGATATACTTCTGGTTTGGTTCAATATGCTTACCAATTATATGTAAGAAATGGTGCAAGAACTACTTTTTCTTCGTGTTCAAATCTTGTATATTTAACAGGAGGAGATTCTGATAGTACCTCTATAGGTCATACAGGAACTAATTTAAATGTTAATACTGGAAAATCAGTAAATGTCAATTTTACAAACCTGGATACTAATTATTCTAGGATAAGAATAGTAAGTATACATTATAAAGAAGATGTAGTTAATCCAACTATTAATATTGTAGGCGAATTAGAATATAGTAATTCTACTTTATCTTTTATAGATAATGGGTTCACAAATTACGGAACAATCCCTATAGAAGAATTTAGATTAGTTGGACAGTTAGATCATATAGCAGACAGCATAACATCTAAAGACAATATTTTATTTTTAGGAAACATAAAAGAAAAAAAATGGAATCCTAGTTGGTTAGATCCTAATCATATATCATTCTGGGATTCTAGAGCAGTTAGGTTTAAAAGAATAAGCATACCTTTTGTAGGAGACACTGACACTGGAGAAAACTTTTCTAAAGGTACATATGGTGTAGATATGATTTATATTTCCAACAACACTATAGAAGTAACAGTTCCAGATATATCTGGTAAAACCCCTGATTATTTTGAACTTCCTGCTGGTGCGATATTAACAGATATTACATTTGTTGGAGTAGATATAGGCCCTACTGCAGTATCCGGAACACATAGTTCTGGAACCCCGTTTAGTAGTTCAACAGGAGATACTAACTTTACAAACATCACCTATACTTCAGAAACAGATACTTTAACATTTAGAGCTACTAATACAGCAGGAAATTATTTTAGTGGTGCCGTTACAATAGATGATGCTAGTAGTGTGTTTGACTTATTATTTATATTTGACTATGATGCTGCATCAGGATCATCAGTACTAAAAGACAATAGTGAACCAGATGTAACAATAAGTAATATTGTATCTGACTGGTCTAATTATGATTATGATCATGACGGAATTAATGAATATAATGATATTAAAAATGACGGTGATACGGCATACGAATATAAGTTTAAATCTGATGGTATTGCTTTAGGCGCAGAAGGATTAAATGTAACAGTAGATTTTGTAACAGAAGATATTAAGATAGATGATAACAGTGATCCATATGTACCATCTATTAGTACACCATTTTCTGGTAGTGTGATAGATACTTTCAAAAGAACATCTATTAGAGAAGAAGTATACAGATTATACATTGTATTCTTTAATACTAAGATGCAATATAGTAATCCTCAATGGATATGTGATTTAAGGATTCCTACTAATTCAGATATTACAACTATTCCAACAGCAGATGTGGGAAGATACATATTTCCTAAAGTAACAATATCTAACCTACCTTCAGATAGTGAATTATTAGGTTGGCAAATTTACAGGTGTGAAAGAAAACCACAAGATAGAAGCATATTAGCTAGAGGAGTTATTGCTCCTACATTTAATTTTGGCCCTGGTACTTATGCTAGACCTTACATCCAATCTACTTTTGATTCAGTTAGTGGGATGTTGATAAGAGCACAAGATTCAGGGATATCTAGATATCTTAATCTATTAGAGATGATTTCTCCAGAATCGTTGTTTTATAAAAATATAAATTGTATAACAGGTGACAAAATTAGAATAGAAGGAAGATATAGTGCAGCAGTAACTGTAAGTACTACATGGAATACAGCAAGAAGCAAATTAAAAATATCTTCTACTGGAGCAAGACATTCTGGAGAAACATCGTTAACAACTGTTAACGATTGTAAAATAGAACCTATTAGATATCAAACACCAATAGATATACAATTTAACTCTTTAACTTATAGAAACGTTATTGCGCATGTGGTTTCAAGTCCAACATATGTTGGACAGAAAGGATCAACCTTTATTGTTGGTACCTCTTCAAATATACCTGTTGATATTGGAACTGATGGATTAATTCTTGGTTCTTATGTAAGAGATGTGTTTAATATTCAATATAATGGAAATACTTTTGAATCCAGATCTTATAATCAGGTAATACCTTATTCGGAATATATCCCTAAAGCTACTAGTAATGTTACGTGTTATAAAGGGGATGGTTTCATATCTTATTTTACACATTTAAGATCAATGGTACCGTCAGACTATAGTACAACCCACAAGTGTATACAAGCTGTACATCTTGGTGTAGAATCAACAATAAATTGTAATTATAGATTAGACCCAGCACAAAAGTATATTGATGGAGTATCAGGTAAATTTGAATTACAGGAATTAGAATCAGACGGTATAGCCAAATATCCTTCAGCTTATCCAACAGATGTAGGTAATCTCTATAGATATAATAAGGTTTATTCTTCGTCTGCTAATGCAAATCTTATACAGTGTCAAATATTCGATTCAAATAATATATCTTCTAACGATGTACAGATTATAGCTACAGGTAAGAAATTAAATAATGAGTATTTTGATAATTGGACTAATCTCTATTTAAATAATACTATAGAAGTAGACCCTAAGTATGGGCCTATAAGAAACATATTTACATACCAAGATAAATTGTTCTGTGGTCAGGATAAAGCCATATCTCTTATTGCTGTTAACGATAGGTCTGTAGTAACAGATATGAATAGAAGTAAATTGGTGCTTGGTACAGGCGCAGTATTGGAAAGATATGACTATCTTACAACTAGTTCTGGTTTCCAAGGATTCAACGATGTGGTTCTTGGTGATAAGAGTTTCTATTATATAGACAGAAGTAACAAAATAATATACATGTTTACTGGAGAAGGAGATGTACCTATATCGGAAGTAAACGGAATAAAGAGTTTATTAAAATCTTATACTTCAATAAACAATGTTAAAACAGGTTATGATTCTCAAAAGAAGAGAGTATTTTTTTATGTGTCAGATGGTTCTTCTAAAAATAATACTATTGTTTACGATGAGTATCAACGAGTATTTTTAGGTAGGCAGTCATTTACACCAGATTGGATATTTCCACTAAACCATTCTTTTTATAGTATAAAAGATAACGAATGTTATTTACATAATGAAGGAGTTAGAGGTGAATTTTATGGGGTGTTAGATAACACATCTATTGATCTAATAATAAACCCTAATGGAGAATTAGTTAACTCTTATGATGTTCTTGAACTAAGATCAGATGTTTATGATAGTACTGAAGCGTTATTAAATAACGAAACGTTTAATACGTTAGAAACATCTAACACTTATCTTACGTTTACTAAACCTTTATCTATAGATAACACTATACAAAAGATATCTCGTAAATGGAGAACATGGTTATTACCGGAAGATGTAGGGTTAGAGATATATAGGATGGTAGATACATATGTTAGAGCTAAATTGACATATCAAAATAATAATAATAAGAAGATTGTGTTATACGATGTAATGACACACTACAGGCCCACTAAGACATAATATTAGATTGGTAATCAATTAAGATTATAAGTGATTAAAAAACTAGGTTAAATATTTGGATATTAGTTTTTGATTTATTATTTTTGTAGGTTTATAATAAGTTAGTAATGGAATTTAATAGCTATCCTTATGAAGATAATTTATTACTGAACTATGTTCGTAGTAAAAAAGTTATCTATAGTGATGGCGGTAAGCTACTAAATCCTTTTTTAAATAATTCACCAGAAATTACACCTCAAAGTTCTATTAGAAATACTATTACTCCAATTAATAAATCAATCATTAACAATATTATTTTAACAGATGATGAAAAAATAGGTCCTGTCCCATTTGAAGAAAGTGTTCCAGTTCAAAAGGAGGATGAGTTACAAACTTTAATGAACGACCCAAAAACAATAGAATATATAAACAGTTTAAAACAAAAACAAGATATATACTCTAAGAGTAATTCTAAAACTATTGATTTAAACAATATTAAGAAAACACAAGAGTTTCTTGCAAGAGAAGGATATGATTTAGGTAAATACGGAACCGATGGTAAATTAGGGCCTTCTACAGTAAGAGCTATACAGCAATATTTAAAAGACAATAGTTATTATATTGGTGAGGATAGATTTTCAAATGCGGGAGTTGACGGTAAATTAGGAAAAGTCACATCAAAAGCAATAGATCAATATAATAAAGATATAGTTGATGGTAAGAAAGTAAATTTTTCATCTAAGTATACAGACGAAGAGGGTTTTTTGGGATACTGTGATGAAAAACAATGTGCAGAGTTTTCACAATCTTATGTAAAAAGAGCATCGTCTTTAAAAGACGAAGATTTAAAAAAGATAGGATTAATAGGTAGTGCCTGGAATATACATAAAAATATTATAGACGCTGGTGGAGAATCTATATATGACTCAAAAAAAGGTACTGTTAATAAAGATCAATTAACAAAAATTAGACCTGGTACACATATTAGTATCTATACTGGAGGGTTGTCTCCTTATCAAGGAACCGCAGGAACTGGAAATCCGACTCATTCAGCAATAGTTGATAGTGATATTCAAATAGATAATTCTAATAGACCTTATGTATATATTGTACATAACGTACATAAAAAATCTGGAAAGGACTATATAGGTAGAGAATATAGAAATAAATTATATTTAGATAAATTATCAATTAAAGGATTTGAACACTATACTGTTGAAAACATAGCAATACCTAATATAAATAAAGATAAAAAAGCGGTAGTTCCAGATATGGAATTATCTATAACTACTGAGTCTAATAATAGAGTAGCTAAGGATGCAATATCAGAATTCAATAAAGAAAAGTTTCGTAGATATACAATGTCTGATTTTAACTTAGATAATTATGAGTTTGTATCAATAGCTAAAGCCGTACTTGGTATAATGGACCAAGAAACAGGTATGGGTGAGAAAGGTCTAATACCATTGATTCCAAATAGTTTGGAATTAGCACATAAAGAAGCAGCTGCTGGAATTATAAAAGGAATAAGAAGTATAAAAGGGGAAAAAGATGAAGCTTCAAAAGGTTGGGCTAGAATAAAATTTGATACAAATTTTGGTAAAAATAAATTAAACGTTAAAAAAGATTACGGAATAACTGAAACTAATATACAAGCTCTTTATGACAAAGGTGGTAATTCTGCAAAAGCTGCTTTTTTAATATTAGCAAACCATTATAGTAAACTTAAAAGCGAGACTAGTAATAATGAAGAAGCGTTATATTTAGCTATACAAAAATTTAATAGGTATAATTTAGATAAAAAATATGGAGAAGATCAGAAATCATCCAAAGATTATGCTAAAGACCATGATTTATCTTATGTAAATAAGATTTTAAGTTATTCAAATAAGTATGATGTAAAAGGTAATGATTTAGTTTCTTATTCTACTATAACTGATAAGCTTAATATGAAAGATAAAGTATTATTAAATAATAAAAAATTTGGAGTATTTGCGGATGGCGGATACTTAGGTTATGATGTAGACCAATACGGTTTTGGTAGTTGGTTGAAAGGAAACGTAGGTAATCTTGCACAAACTATAGGTGGTGCAGCATTAACTTTTTTAGTACCTGGAGGACAAGCAGCTGGAATTGGTATGATGGCAAGTGGCGTTGGAGGAATGGTTGGTAGTGCAGTTAGTGGTGAACATAAAGACCAAGACCCACAGGTATCTGCAGCTGATATAATGGCATCTAGAAAAGGAGAATATATGACCTATGCTACAGGTGGACCAATTATTCCAAAATTATATAAACCTTCAGCTGATCCAGCTCGATTAGCAGAAGCTTTACCAACTACTATAAGTAGTTTAGCTTTAACTAATTATAGACCATCTGTATCTACTAAAGAACTTGGATTTGGCGATTCAACCCCTGGAGTAAATATTTATAACAGAGGTAATCAAGAATGGAGAGCAGTATTTGATAATAATGATAATCTGATCGCAGATCCAAATAAACAGGATAGAATTATACAGAGTAGAACTAGGCAGATGATAAGGCAAAACGTTGGTAGAGGAGTTGCTCGTACAAATGATCAAATAAGAAAAGCTATAATGAGAACAGGGATTACTCCCAGTTATGCTGATGGTGGTCCTGTTAAACATACCAAACTTGACCCAGACAGAGAAAAGTTATTTCAGTCGTGGTATAAACAAACATCTAAGGAGCTTGGGTTAGACCCTGACCCAGATTCCCCAGCCCATTATTATGATTATAGAGGATATTATAAAGAAAATGGGTTTGCCCCAATGACTAAAGGCCAACACTTCACAGACAAGTATAAATTACCAGGGCATCCTACTTTTTCAGAAGAGTCACAATATTTTAAATTTGATAACTCTGACATGGCAGGGAGATGGGGGAAACTACCTTTAGATGTAGGATATGGACAAGACAATTTTTTACCCGCCGGTAAAAAAAATATTACAAAGTATTATGAAGGTGGATCATTAGGTACTTCTCTTAACAACTTAGATTTTTTAACAGAATATAATCAAGGTAGTTCTCATGAGCAAAGTCCTTATGGGGGTATACCTGTAGGCGGAAAAGCTAGAGTAGAAAAAGGTGAGGTTAGATTTGATGATCCTGATACTGGTGAGTCTTACATATTTAGCGATAGATTTTAATTATGAAACAGAATACTAAAACTTTTGCACAGAGAGCAAAAGAACTAAAAGCAAAATACTCTCGTTCAGAATTTGATGAGATTGAGCGTAAAGAACTTACTGAAGCTCTTAGGAAACTTAGAGATGAGCAGGAACTTTATCGTATGGAAAATGGTTTGGACCAAGGTGAAAATACAGAACAGTTTGATGGCACTAACGCAACACAAGTGTTAAAACCCTATACCAATATAAATGTAGCCCCTATTAATACTACTGGTGCAGGAGCTTTGTCGGATATGTATGGACAAAGTGCTTCTAAATGGTTAACTAATCCTATAAAGGGCACATGGAGAGCACCAGAAACATCTTTTTTACCAACAGCTATATCAACAGGGGTTTCTATGTTAGGAAATTTATTTGGTGCTATTAATGCTAGAAATAGTATACCCAAAAATGTACCCAAATCTGTTTCTCTACCTAGAGTTGCACCTACAAATATAAACTTAGAACCAGAAAGAGAAGCTTTAAATAGAACATATAATACTGCTTCTAATGTAGCCTTAAGAGCAAGTAGAGATATGTCATCTCCTGGTGCTGCATATGCTAACCAAGTAGGTGCGTTATCTACTTTAACAGACTCATTAGGGAGTGGAATATCTGATTCATATATGAGGGAAGCCAACACCAATGCTCAAATGAAAATGCAGTCTGATACTACTAATGCTCAACTTGGTGCTCAAGAAGCTTTAGCCAATATGCAACTTAAACTTCATAAACTTGATTGGGACTATAAGAAAGGACAAGCTTCTCAACCTTATATAGATAATATGTTTGCAGCTATACCTGCCGGATTAGCTGACTATAGAGCACAAAGATCACAAGATGCTTTTCTAAGTACTTATGGTAAAGATAATGGACTATTTGAATATATTCCATATGAGGAAAGCAATTATGATAAATTCATGAGGCGTTTATCCGGTCCTAAATATAGTGTTAAGAATAGAGATTATGTTAGAAGTATAACTCAAACTAATTAGTATGCCAGTTCCTTATATACCTCAGTTTGTTCCTACGAACACTCAAGCTCTTCAAGGTACTTTAAATGAGTATCAAAAAGCTTATGATGATAATCTTGCTAGAGAATTACAAATACAAGATCAATATTCTCTGATACCTACAATAGGTGCAGGAGATACTGCTACTAAGAATAAAATATTAGATCAGTTTTCTACAAGACTTAGAGAATTAGAAAAAAAGAATAATTTTGATAGAGCTAGTTCTTCTTATACAAAAGAGTTAGCTAGGGAAATATCTAACATTAGAAAAGATCCTTTCTGGACATACAATGAAAGAAAAAAAGAATTAATTAGTAAAGCAGAAGAAGATCGTAGAAGGTTAGGTTCATTTTATTTTTCTGAACATAACCCCATGTCAGCTAGCTACTATAATCAAGCAGCATTAAACGAATATACTCCTTTAGATACCAGAGATTTAATGCAAATGGTTGGTGCAGCAGCTAAGGAGCATGCTACTTCAATGGTTAAACCAATAAATAAATCAGTTGGAGTTTTAAACCCAGCTACGGGCCAAACTGAATATTTTGCTGAGTTAGGAGAACAATATGGATTTAAAGATGCTGATGCGTCAGAAGCGTGGCTACAGAAAGAAGGTCAAGACTATCTTGATAGTTGGATGAAAGGTACTGCTTTTGAAAAATACATGGATAATCCTATTATTAGAGAAGCAGCTATGAATGCAGCAAGACAGAATCTTGTTGGAGAATATAGAACATCTTATCAAAAGATGAAAATGCCCGAAACAGATACTAGTGGACCAAAAGATCCAGAAGCAAGATTTACAGAAGTAAGTAATACTGTACAAAATATACCATATGCTGTACAAGACATAAAGTCTTTTAATAAAAGATTTGATGAGGAATCTGCGAGTGGAGAATTAAGTGATGATATGATTGCCACAAAAGCAGTAGTTGACTCAATAATAGATTCAGAGCAATCACAAGAAATATTGAATAGGGGGGTTGAAGTTTTAGGCAATAATTTAGCTTCTATTGTACCTTCCATTACTCCAGAAGAAACACAACAAATATTTCAAAAATTAGTAAAATATTATAATAACACTACCCTAAACAGAAGAGCATTGGGATTTGATAGAAATTTAAGGAAATTTGTTAAAGAAGTTATTAAAGATACATCTAGAACAGAAAAAATAGAAAAATCTAGACCAGGGTATGAAGTAGAAAAAAATAGAGAACATGATTTTAAGCTTAGATACCCAGGTTTAACATTTAGTGTAGATAGGGTTTCTGAACAATATGTTCCAGTGTTTAGTACTATTAAAGATCCAAATTTAAGAATGCAAGCTGAAGAAGAATGGAATAGTTCAGAACTTACAATAATTAAACATGAATTTAATAAATGGTATAGTGATCCAAACTTTGGATATTATACAAATATAGAAAAACCTATAAATGATATATTATCTAAAGGTAGAAGTATTTCATCTAGTATAAGTGTGCCGTCAATAAGTATACCAAGAGCAGAAATTGGGGCATTAGTAGAAAATATTACATCAAATAGAACTTGGATGACACCTACCCAAAAAGAGTTTAAAAACAAAAATCAAAAAGACTCAGGGCTTTGGGACGATGATGCAGTTGCTAATTTTCTAACAAAAGCTGGAACATCACCAGAAGGTGTTCCTAATATATCAATAGCTCTTGAAACTAACAGTGAAGGATTAGCTATTATAAAACTTGTATCTGGAGTTCCTAGTGGAAAAGGTACCCCTGAATCAATGGATTTTACGTTTGATCCAACAAAAGCAACAAAAGAAGGAATAAGATGGTGGATTGAATTTGCTGCTAAAGTAGGGAACCCTGAAATTATTCAAGATGCTTTATTACAAGACTTACATAGAGCAGCAACAGACAAAGGTAAAGTAGCTAATTTAATAAACTTGGAAGTATTTTCAACACGTCCTGTAAAAGAAAGAAATACTACCCTTATTACAGAAAAAGACTTAGAGGATTTTAAATGGTCATTTAAAGTAAGAGATGGGCAAGAGTTTTATACTTTACAAGTAAAAGTAAATGATAAATGGATACCATATAAATCAGAAGGAAAAGATATAGAGTTATATGGTAAAAAGAATCTTTTAGCTGAATTAACCAGATTGTTAGGTAAATAATTATATATTAAATTTTATGGCTGATAATAATTCTGTTTTAGGTCAAGATCCTATATCTAGACCTGATCTTAGTAAATTTGTTAAAAAAGATGCTAACGGTAATGAGTATTTAGAATTTAACAAAGAAACTAAAGATTCAAATAGATTTGACTTTCCTATTAATGTTTCAACTCCTGCTTCACATGAGAAGATGGTTAGGAGGTTAGGAGAGAACTATCCTGCAATAGGGGTTGACCTAAATGAAGAATTAGCTGCTCAACAAAGCGCAGCAGAGAGATGGGCATATTTTGTACCTAGAGCAGCAGCTAAAGCTGCTATGGAAGCAGCCAAACTACCAGGTATAGTTGAAGCTTTTGTAGAATGGGGTAAACAAGGCTTTACTGCAGAATCTATGAGGGATTCTTTCAACAATGGTTGGTTAGCTATGGTAGGTGCTTTAGATGAAGAGATTAAAGAAAAATTGCCGATTTACACTCCAAAGTCAGTAGCTAATGGAAACTTATGGGAAAACCTAGGTAGTTCGGCGTTTTGGGCAAACGAAGGAGCTGATGGAGTAGGATTTTTAATTGGAATGTTGGCACCAGGACAGTTAGTAAGAGCTTTAAGTGTTGGAACAAAAGTTTCAAAATTTGTATCTCCTATGTCCAAATTGGCTAAGCCAGGATTAGCTGCACAAGCCTCTAGAAAACTTGCTGGACAAATAGATAATTGGACAGCAGCCACTCTTAACACTGGATACGAAGCTTCGGTAGAAGCTCTTGAAACATATGATTCATATATTAAACAGTTCCCTGATGATGTAGAAGGTGCATCTAAAGCGGCAACTGCTGTATTTAGAGGCAATGCTGCAATATTATTAGGTCCAAACATCTTAGCACAAAAATGGTTATTTAACGGATTTAAAGCAGCTAAATTAGCTTCAGCATCAGCATCAGCAGGCAGAGGTACAGCTGCTCAAGCATTAAAAGGAGTAATAAAACCAACAGGAGAAATTGTTGATCAGTTACCTAGAATATCAAAATTAAAAAATGCTTGGGATGTGGCTAAACATCCTTTAGTTGGTATATTTTGGGAAGGTTTTTTTGAAGAAGGTTTGCAATACACTATATCAGAAGCAGCTAAAGCCGCAGCAGAAAGGGGAGAAAGATACGATCCTATTGCTGATATAGATGAAACAGTTGGAGCATATTTAGGTAACTTATTAGGTGATAATAAAACCGATTTCTGGAAAAGTGTCGTATTAGGTTCTATCTTAGGTGGAGGTATGGCATCAATTGGTGGTATAAAACAAGACAAACAAATTAAAAAATTACAATCAGAATACCATAAGTTATTAAAAAATAACTATTTAAGTTATGTTTCTAAAGTTAATGATGTTATAAAAACCACTACTGATGAAAATGGAAACGAAGTTCCTGTATTTGTAAACGGTGAATACCAAGTAGATCCTACTAAAGTTGCTGCTGGAGCAATAATAGATTTAAACAAGACCATGATAAAAGAACTAGCATCGCTTTATCAGATGTTGGGGAATGAAGAAGGTTTTGAAGCTATAATGGATCAGATACATTTTGATTATATGTTATCGTATCTTACTGTAGAAGGTGGTATAGAGGTATTAAAACAACATATTAATCATTTAGCAGAGACAGAAGCAAAGAGTATTGATACTCAAAATGGTGGAAAGACAGAAACTACCACTAAGTATATTGAAGAAATAAAAAAGAAATTATTAGATAAAGCTGAGAGGTATAGAGAAATCGTAGAGGATATTTATGATACTCACGATATTAATTTTAATCTTAAATACGATAAAAAGAATTCTGACTTATTTAAACATTTTAGTTCAACTGTAATGAATAATAAGTTATCGCATAAAAATAACTTAGAGTTCTTTAAGACGAGAGTAGAAAAATTAAGAAAAGATTTATCTGATATATCTAAAAACAAAATATCAAGTTCTACAGACAACATTGACCAACAATTACTTGATGATTTAAATAATTCTTATCAAGAGTCTCTCAAGACAGATCAATACGATAAACAACAAAAACTAACTATAGATAGAGTTTTAGCTAATCTTAAAGAATATACTGAAAGATATAAAGAATCACTTGACGAATTGACAGATTTATATGATCTTGAAAAACAACAGAAAGACTATGATCAGTATGAAAAAGAACAGTTAGAGCTTAGAAAACAGAGTGAACAAGGAGCTGCTAATCAGGAAAAAGAAAACGAATCTAAAGGTTTCTCTAGTGCTAAATTAGAGAAATTATTCAAAGATCATATAGAAGATGAAAACCTTATGCTTGAAGGTGGTACTAAAACCATGAGTATAAGACATAGGGGTTATATAAGAGTAAATTTTGAAGGTACATCACCTGATGGTAATTCTATTACTGGTAGTAAAATATTCCAAGTAGGTAATAAAAATAATGCTGGAAACTTAAACCTTAGAGAAGTACTTAATTTAAAAGAGAATAGTTTAAATAGTACTACTGACTTTTTAAATGGTGATGATACTATAACTATAGGAACTGTAGATTATACAGACAAAGATAATAATAAAAAGCAATTAAGAGGTGGTATATTTAAAGTTACTTCTGTAGAGACTGTACGTACTGCAGCTGAAGCTAAAACCTCTAATCAGGAGAGGGCTATTAAAAAGAACTATGAGAATGCGTTATCCTTCTATAGAGAACATATAGATACTCTAACATCTCAAATAAAAGAGAATACTGAAACTATTTCCAATTTAAAAGAATCTCTTAAAAAAATAGTTAAAGAACACAAAAACAATCTGTTAACAGAAAAAGGTACAGAGAGAAAATTTTATGTCGGTAGTAAAAAGGAAAAAAATACTGTAGTAAGAATATACAAAACTAAAACCGAAATAGAAAGAGAAATTAAAAAACTTGATAACAACCAAAAGAAATTAAGAGAAAGAGTTAGAGAATTAAGAGATAGAAGAAATCAAGTTACAGAAGATTTTAAAACATTAAAAATAGAGCCAGGTGAATATTTAAATTCTCTCAATACTTTAATTGATAGTTATCAAAAAGAAGAAGTTTTTGCAGAAGAAAGAATAAATATTTCTCAAAAAGCTATTGAAGAAATAACTAAGTATCTTGTACATATACATAGATTACTTAAAGGATATAACACCAGTATAGGTAAAGCATTAGGTATTGATTTATCAGATAAAGCTTTAGGTATTGAATTTTTAACTGAAGAAGAAAAATCTATTGTAATAACAAACGTAATACAAGATAGGATAGAACAATTAGTAGAAAGAAAGTTTAAAGGGAATTTTATGGATTTCTTAGATAGTCTTCCTGCTGAAACTATAGATCCTTTACTTGCTGGTAGAGAAAATGCAGAAAGAATACTTGATGGAAAATTAAGGGATTTAGCTGGATTTGAAGCAGCTGAGGATAATTATCAACAGATACTTGATGAATCAAGAAAACAACATCTTTTAAAAAGAAGACAGAGGGATTTGTTTCTCAAAGTATATGAGAGGATTGTAGAACCTAGAAACGTAGACATTGAGAGTTTAGTAGGTAAAGATGTAGAGGCTACTATAAGTCCTGAGAAAATGTTTGAGAACATGAGACAGTCTATTGATGATAGACTGGGAGCTTGGGAGTTTAGCCCTAAACATCCTTTTGATATGGCTTTAGGATGGAAATCATTCTTATATTCTCAGTCTAACCAAGAAGACGCTGCAACTAATGATGATGTAGCCAGATTGTTTGTATTCATAAATAATTTTGCACATTTAAGGAATCCTAAAAATTTAAAACATAGTAGGTATTCCTTTAAAACAATGACTTACGATCAAGTAGGTTCAGAGAAAAAGTTCGTTAAAGATAAGGTTAAGTTTCATGTAGGTGGTGGAGTATTAATGACCTACGAACAAATACAAGCTGTAAAAGCTAGCGATAATAAAAAAGGGATAGAGTTAGAGAATACTGCCAGAAGCGATATAAAACTTATAGTTAAAGAAGGTAATCTGTATTTAATGACAGATAAATACGGTAATCCTTTTGTAGATAAGAAAAATAAAAAAGAGATACTTTATACATCTCTGCCAGATGCTACAGAAAAAACAATAGGTGGACACGATAGGTTTACATTTAAAAAAGTAAAATTACAAATAGTTGAGAAACTAAAGGCTGATCCCGCCACTAAAGATTTAGTAGGTGAAGAATTAATTCAACGCATTAATAGTGAAGTTGATGTTATTATGGCTAAAGCCATAGAGGATTATAAAGTATTCAGATCTCAGTTATCTAAAGATCCTCTTATATTAGATATATCTAGTGTTTCGCCTGGTAAAAAAGTAGAAACTAGAGAAGAAACAGATGTTGAGAAAGCTATAAATAAGAATATATCTGATGTAAGTTTCTTCATAGAATCAATTAAATCTGAAGACGAAGTATCAACTGATGGTAAAGATTTAAAAATGTCCGTTAGATACGTATCTGGTGTACACCATCCTGTATTTAATGGTTTCTTATATATGTATCATAATAATAGATTAGAAACAGTTAAACCAAAAACACTGGGAGAAACTGAATCTGTTAATGATATAATAAACTTATTTAGATATGTTGTAGATAAGAAGAATCCTGACAGAGAGGCAGTTTATTCTTTCTTAAAAGAAGCACTATATCATAATAAAGGAGACGATAAGCATAGATTATTAATTATAAAAAAAGTAGATGAGACTGGTGAACCTATACTTAATGAATTTGATAGAGTAGTATTTGGACAAGATACTATATCTATAGAAGACTTAATTGCAGGTAGAAACTTAGACGCATTTAAAGCTTTTCTATCTAACAAATATTGGAACTTTGATAAGAACGCACTAGAAAACTCTACTAAACAAGATTATATTTCTTATAAAGTTGATAGTAAAGGAAAATTATCTGCTGTTATATGGCCAGCAAAAGAAGGTGGTTATAAGTCTTTCTTATTTAATGATACTACTCAGTCTTCCAAAAAAGGAAGAAACCCCTCTAAGGGAACTGTTCAGCTTTCACCTGCTCCTAAATCTAAAGAAGGTTCCTCTTTCTTACTTGCTAAGAATCCACAATATATCAATCAATCTGTAAAGCTTAGAATGCGTGGCGATGAGGCTTTAAGTGGAGAAGCTGAAACAATACCAGAGATATCACAAACAGGGTTCAAAGAAGTTGCTGAACCAGATGTATCAAGATCTAAAAAAACAACTGAGTCTAAAACTACAGAAGCTACCGAAGGAGTTACCTTAAAATCACCAAGTATTGTTAAGGTAGAAATAGTATTTGAAAAAACTAATAATCCTGCACAAAGTAAAACAATGGTAGCATATGTAGCTTTTGATGGTGAAAATATACTACATAATGTAATAGCTGATCAAAAAAATAAAGACTTTCCAGAATTAGAGGGTGAGGCTATTGGTCTTTGGTATGGAGTTAAACACGTTGACGAAGCTGTAACAAGTGTTTTAAGAGAAAGACATCCTGCAGAAGGTAAGAGTGTATCTTTTGATATACCTGGGGCACAAATAACTTTAATAGGGCATAAGGTAAATGCTGTTGAGAAAACAACAACAGAAGTTAAACCAGCACAGTCTAAAAAAGTAGATATTCCTGAAAGTAAAGCTGTTCCTGTACCAGGTAGCAATAAAACTGAAATTCCGTCTGCTGCTAAAACAGGTATTACCGAGCAACAAGAAATTGATGCTATGTGGGAATATTGGGGTGGTCTTACAGAGAAAATGAAAGAACTTAATAGAAAATACTACGGTAAGACAGGTGAGACACAAGAAGAAATAGAACAACTTGCTGCTGAAGCTGCTTGGAGATTACAAAAGCAAGCCAGAGATAAAGTAAATAACAGATTTGCTAGAATAGAAAAAGACTACTCTTTAGAGGATTTAGCTAATACGATGGCTTGGTTTAAGCAAAAGTTTCCTAATCTACCTATAGAAATTGTAAAAGGACTTATAGAAGGAAAAGCTTTTGGTAGACTAACTCATGCAGGAAAAGTTTTAATCTCAGATATAGCAGAAGAAGGAACTATTTATCACGAAGCTTTTCACGTATGGAGCCAGTTCTTTTTAACAGATGCAGAAAGAACTAAACTATATAATGAAAAGAGAAAAGAATTAGGTATAGCTGAATTAACAGATAATCAAATAGAAGAGATTTTAGCTGAAGATTTTCGTGACTATATGTTACAGAATAGAAAGTATAAGTTCTCTCCTAAAGAATCAGCTAAAAAGAATTTCTTTGAAAGAATATGGGATGCGATTAAAAGTATATTTAATCAGTTATTAGGAATCAATATAGAAGAGGAAACCTCAGCTATCGAGTTAGCTTTTAGAAATATAGACCAAAACACATTCTCTATAGGAGATGTAGTAAATAAACCTACCTCAGACTTTAATAGAATAAAAGGTTTATCTACTAAAGAAACTCTTCAAGCAATTAAGAATATAAACTATCATTTTTTTAAGGTAGTTACAGGAGATATTGAATCAGGCATTGATACAATATTTAATATTGAGCAAAGTGCACCAATGATTTATGAAATTATAAAAACTATGGTGTATGAAGACAGTTTAAAACTTAGCGATATTCCTGCATACCAGATACCTATATATGAAAAAATATTAAGTAATTGGGATGAGCTTGTTCAAAAACATGCTTTATTTTTAACTCAATATAAAGTAGATATTCGAGAAGAATTAGATGAGGATGATAAGGTATCTAGAAATACTCAAGATCATATAGAAAGCAATAAAGTTTCGATTAAAGAATTACTTCCTGATGGAATAAAAATATTAATTGGTAGTTTACCTTCATATGAAGATAAAGTTTCTGGTAGAGAAGCTGTATTAAAGCTTAGTGACTACGGAATGCTCATGACTGTAGAGTTTAATAAATCTATTAATATACTACAAAGACATCTTTCAAAGTCAGTTAGCTTAACTCATATGTTGGAGAAATTAGAAAAGTTAGCTGTTAAAAAACCAGAATTTTCTAACTTAATTAAAAAACTTGGATATAGTACAGATATAGTAGACGGTAAATATGTATTTGATATTTCTAATTTAAATAATGTTCAGTTCAGATTACTAACTCAATTATATACTTCGTTTTCTAATAATAGAAATAACCCACGTATAGCTAATACTAAAAACGATGGAACTATAACTTATGCTGAACCTTTGTCAAAAACAGATAGTGAAGTAATAAAGAATAGATGGGTAAATAAGGGAATAGCTATGGCTAGATCTAAGTCTAGCGATTATATATCCTATAACGATGGTGTATATTTACTTAATATAGACAAGCTTAAAAAGGATATCATATCTATGGAAGCAGCTTACGGTGCTGCTAAATTTCCAATAGCTAATAGAATATTAAATCATTTAGGTATAGAGATAACAGACAACAATGCAGATATATCTAATTATGATGAAGTATTTGCTTATTTTAAATATTTAAGGTTAGAGGTAGATAGTTTGAAAGCTTCAGGTAAACAAGTATTTGAACTAAATGAATTATATGATAGTCGTGTATTTGAAAATCAAAAAGAATTAAATAAATTACTTGCACAATCAGCAGATAATATTGAGAATGATGTAGATTTAATGTATTTCAATCAAGAAGGTAATATGGAATATTCTATAACGAAAGAATCCCATTTATCTGAAATAGTAAATAGATTAAATCATTTTGTAGAGACAGGTGAAATACATCCTAGTATATTACAGATAATGCCTTTTAATGGTACTGTAGGTAGTTTATTTTCTACTAATAGTAAATATATCCAACTTGCTCAAGCAGGTAATAAGTTAGAACTAGATGTAATTCGTGGTACTACAACAGAAGATGGGAAAGGATTAGATATAACAGAAACAACTCATCACGATTATAAAAAAACAATAGTTGACTCAGTATTAAGGGGAGCAGTTCCTTTAATGAGGGCAGGAAACAGAGGTATGGAATATACTCTTAGTATGGGCCCTGTAAATAGCTCAAAAATATCTAGACAAGTATTTAAACAAGATCTTTATAATTACCTCAGAGACGAAGTAATTACATCTATAGCTTTACATATGGACTATACTGAAAATGGTGCATATGGTAGAAACTTGAGAAATTATAATAAGAATGCAAGAGAACTTAGAGTATTTTCGTTTTTACAAAATAAAGAATATGGTAAGGAAGATACTTTAATTATAACAAAGCCAGAGGATCTAGAAATAGATGCAGAATACAGAACAGCTTCCACTATAACTCAGTTTATAAAAGATGAAGGTAGTCCTAAATTAACTAAATCACCAAATAGAAAAGACTTAACTAAATTACAAGCATTAACTGACAAATATATAGATTATAATCAACAAACAATAGATTATATATTTGATAGATATATAGATAACATAATAGAAAAAAATAGAACAAGTCTTTTAGAAAGTAATATTATAATTAAATTAGGTGATGGTTCTTATATTGTACCAGGGGTTAGTAGAGAAGTAATAGAAGACAAGAAGTATTTAGATATAACTCTGAGTACTAAAGGAATAATGTCTGCTGATAGTATGAATAAATTACTATTAGCTTTAACTTATAATTACTTTGTTGGTAGTCAAGAGCAATTAAAACTTGTTATTGGTGACGTAGCTATGTATGAAACACCAGTAGATTTTCATAAACGTTTATCAAGCATAGCTTCTACACGAAAACATTTAAGTAATGATAAAATAGTAATTGATAAATTAAATACAGAGTATCAAAGATTTGATGCTATTGAACATACTGACAGAATTAAAGCAATCACAGTAAATAATATTTCGTTTTCTAGTGATAATAAAGATGCTCTGAAAGTGTCTAACGATTATAAGAAAATAAAAGTAGCTGATGGTCAAACATGGGGTACTCTAGATTTTATCAGGTCTGTACATTTACGTGAAGGTAGTTGGGCTGACGGACAAGAAAAAACCTATCAGTGGGAAATGCAGACGTTAGCTATAAAGATACTAAATAATCCAGAATATAAAGAAATCTATAATATTAGTGAAAGTGTCTTCACAGATCCAAACGGAGTATTTTATAAACATACTAAAGGAGTTATTCCTACTATCCCAATGTTTAATGGGAAAGAATTAAAGACAAAAGATTTAAAACAAATACCACCTATTAAACCCATAGGCGTTGGAGTATTAGCTAACAATTTAGCGGTAGCTGCGATTGATATAAATAAGATGTCTGTAGCTCCTATATTCCCTTTAATAGTTAATAATAATGACAATTTCAAACTGTTTCTCAGTATGCTTAATACCGGTACTGATATTATATCTGATATCAACAGTAGAAAAGCTGAAGCAATAGTAAATGAAACTTATAATCCTGATACTAAGACTATATCTCTTTTAACTAAGGATTCTTCTTTCACATATCAATATTATGATGATTACGGATTACAGTTAGAAATAGCAACAGAAGAAAAATTAAAAGTAACTTATTCTTCACAGTTGGTTAGATTAAACACTGTTGACCTATTCTCAAAAGGTGAAATATTAGAAATACATAAATCTTTAAAAGATAAAGCTGAAGAATACACAGCTACTTTATCTGAATATTATATAAGAAATAAAGTAAAATTATTAAACGAGTTAGGTTTTAAGGTTGATAAGGAAGGCGAATATTTTTTAAAACACGATACTCCTGAATCATTAGCTATATTTAAAGATACATTAACTAAGATGTTTGTACAAAGGTTAATGCCTATGAATGTAATTGAAGGGTTAGATTTAGCATTAGATTCAAAAGAAAAAGTATTCGATGTACTTACAACAGGTAACAAAATAAAAGAAGTACTTAATGCTCTTGTTAAAAACCAGGTTATAAAAAGAAAAGTTCCTGGTGAAATGTATGTACAAGAGTCTAATTATCTTTATTCTGAATCTCTTAAATTCTATAGAGTAGAAAATGGAAAAGTATTAGCTATGGAAGTAATGGTTCCGTTACCTGAAAATTGGATTCCTTGGGTTGAATCAATAGGTGGAATTGAAGAGTTAAACAAGAGAATAGAAAGAGGAGAAATTGATGAACGTATTTTAACTTTTACAGCTAACAGGATACCTACTCAACATATAAATACTATGGAGGTAGTGAAAATTAAAAAGTTCTTACCTACTTATGTTGGTCAAAGAATAATACTTCCGTATGAAATAGTTGTAAAAGCTGGTTCTGACTTTGATATTGACAAATTAACTTCTTATTTAAAGAGTGTTAAAATGACTAGGAAAGGACCTGTTTATAAAGAATTTTTAACAGAAGAAAACTCAACTGTTAAACAAAGGGCTAAAGAGTTATTAAAGAATAGTAATTTTTCTGATTTAATTACTTTACTTGGAACAGATGCTGCAGAAATTATTAAAGACTATTATAATGAGATAGATAAGACTATTCAAGATAACTATAAAACTAAGAAAGAACTTGAGAAAACCGAGGAATTTCAATCATACATAGAAAAAATAGAATATTATAACACGTTAGAAAAACAAGCTAAAAATCAAAAAGAAAGGGAAAGTATATCTATAGAGAGATATAATTATATTGCTGCTCAAAGAAGATTTCTATCTGATATCAACGAAGCTATTGAAATAAATACTGAAGAATCAGTAAGAGTTGAAGAACATGTAGCAAAAGCTATTGAAGATTTACCTATATTAAAACAAAACAGTTTAGATGCTATTACTAATAGACTAAACGAATTAACTATATCGTCTATATTAGATGTAAGTAGATTTGAGGATTTATTAAGACCAAACGAAACAAACTATCTAAGAGAGTTAGCTGAAAACAACTACAATGAGGTTTTTGATGTTGAAAAAATGGATGTTGCTAATTATGAAAATATAACTCAACTATGGTATAATTTAAATAAAGCTCAAGTATTCTGGCAATCACTTATGGGTGTTGCTCAATCTGCAGTTCATTCTGTAGCTCATGCTACAACTCAACAGCATCCTATAACATTAAATTCTCTTGTAAATATATTCTTAGAAGGTGTTGGTAAAAATGAATCAGAATCCCTTAAAATAGGATTTTTAACTGATTTAGAAAATAGAAAGATATCTTACAATATAGCCGAATTTATATCAGCTTTCGTAGATGCCGAAAAAGATCCATTCGTATTTAAACTTAATGCAACAACTGAAGTATTTCCAATTATAGCATTTCTCAACAGAGTAGGTAATAAAGCTCCTGCAGGTTTAGATATAATAACTAAATTTGTTGGAAGTCCTATAGTTAAAGAATATTTATTAAGGTTTAAAAAATCTTATTCTACATTTGCATTTCATAACATTTATGAAGAAAAAGACTTTCATAGTAAATTCTTTGGTCATAAAAACGAAATAGTAACAGAAATGTTATCTGTATGGAACAGGTCTAAATCAGAAGGTATTCTTCCAACTACTTATGAAGAAACATTAGCTGCTTCAGTCATAGAATATTTTGAAACTCCTGTTGAAAATAGAAATTCTTCAATAATACTTAAAAAAATAAAAGATTATAACTATAAACCATTAACATCTAAACAAATTCAAAAACCTAATGCTGCTCAAAAAATACAAATATTAGATAACTTCCTAATGTATCAATTTTTTGGTAGGATGTTAGGTAAACTTAATTCTGTAACAAGACCTGATGCAGAATTTGGTAAAACTCCACAAGAATTAGAACTTAAATTATTATCTAAAGAATCATTAGAAAAAACATTATTTTTTAGTCCTTATGATTTAAATAACTTAATTAATAATAGTTTCTTAAGAGAACCATTCTTAGCAAAAACTGAAGCTATAGAAATGTTTAAGAACTATTCTTTAATGCAAAAATACCCTATATTAAACAACTTCTTTAAATCCAAATTTATAGATAAATTTAATAGTTTTAATATTAAACAAAGAGATTTAGAAAAAGTATTAAATACTGCATCTGACGAACTATTAAACTTCCTATACTCTTATAAATATAAGTCTAGTAGTGCCACATCTACTTATGAAGCAATGCACAGTAGACTTAAAGACATGTTTAGAGGAGAGAAGTCTATTGCTAAGAGATTGTTAGAAATTAGTAAAATAAAATCTGTACAGGATAACGAATTATTAATTGCTTTAAGACCAGCTATATCTGAATTTGCAAACAATCTAGGTAGGTCTAGAGATTATGATTACATAACTAAATTTAATAATAGGTTTAGTGTAGACGATATTAATAATCTAGTTGCATCCTTTGATGAATTATTAGAATCTGACAACAAAGAAGTTAGAGAATTTGCAAACGATCTTGTAGAATTTGCTTTTCTACAGAATGGGTTAAGTTCATCATATATTAATTTTATGAATCTTGTACCAAATACAGCATTTGTAAAGATGATGGATAACGTATTAAGTAGTATTGGATACGATAGTACTATAACACCTTTCTTAGAATCATTTGAAAAACAATTTTATAAAAACAATTCTAATAACTCTGATATTGTACCTAAAATATCATACAATCTTAAAGAAAAAAGAAATTATATAGAAGTATTTGCAAATAGTAAAAATGGTAAAAGAGATTTTCTTAAAACTTACTGGTTGGTAGATAGCATTGAAACATATAAACAAAAGAAGAAATTAAGAGCTAGACCTAGAAAAGAAGTATTGTTATTTGAAAAATCATACAAACATGGAAAACCTGAAATAATACAAAAAACTAATGAAAAAGGTGTAGTAAAAAAATATTACAAATACAATCTTGTTAAGAAATTAGGTGATGGTATGAGGTTTAAGGAATATTATTTCTTGGCTTATGGTAACATACCGATTATAAATAGTGTATTACCTTCTAATAATTATGATATTACAACAACTACGTCAGAAACAACTAATAAACAGGTTAGTTCTGAAATTAAATCACCTATAAATTTTCTAGAATCAAAAAGTAGTGATTATTCAGATAGAACTAGAAAGAATGCTTCTGCTGACGCAACTATAGCTATTGCAAACTATATTACAGAAAGTAAAGATACAGATAATAAAGCATCTACTGGAGAAAAATTAACTAAAAAAGTTGTAAGAGAACAAGGTAAAAAATACATAGCTGTACCAATAGAAGAAGGGTTTCCTATAATAAACGATAAATTAGTAGATACAATTGTTTCTAAATTAAATTCTGTAAATGCTAAAACTCTTAATATAGCAGGTAATGGTATTTATACTTTAAAAGGTAAATATACTCAACAACAAATTGATAAATTTACTTATGAGTTACTAAAAGCTATCATCGAATCTCCTAAATTAAAAACAAAAATAGAATCTATTAGAACAGGTGGTCAAACTGGATTTGATGAGGCGGGTGCTAAAGCTGGAAGTAAATTAGGTATACCTACAACAATATTAGCTCCCAAAGGTTGGAAATTTAGAACTTTAGATGGAGATATTTCAGATAAATCTGCATTTATGAAGAGATTTGAAAATTATAAATCTTTTAATAATACACAAAGAGAACTACCGTTTAGTTTATCATCTAATCTTTTCCAACTAGAAGATGAAGGGGAAATAAAAGAATTATCAGAAGAAATTAACAATAATGTTATTGATTTCTTAAATGCAATAGGTGTTAAAATAAACTCTGTAAAAGCTATAACTGATAGATTTGGAAATGAAATAGAAGGAGCTAATGCTGTAGCAAGATTAACACAAATGACTATAGATTTAGCAGATGGTAAATTAAATTTAAAAACATTACCTGAAGAAGCAGCTCATTTTTATGTACACTTATTACCTAAAGATTCAGCATTATATCTTAAGATGGCTACAGATATTGTAAATTATCCACAATATATTCAAGTAAAAGAAAAATATAAAGATTTATATACTACTGAGCAACAATTTATTGATGAGGCTATAGGTAAACTGATATCTGATAAAATAACAGGATCTACAGATCTAATGTCTGATAGACTTGTAAAACAATCTACTACTTGGTTATCAAAACTTATAGAATTTATTAAGTCATTTTTCAGTAAAGGAACTACTGATCCATACGCAATAGCTGCTAACGATATTTTAAGTTCTAATTTAGCTAAATTAGATTTAAAAATTTCTCCAAAAGAAGAGAATGCATATCAGTTAAAACAAGATAGTATCAAACCAGGAGTATCAGAACTATTTGAATCTAATCCTGAGTTAGCTAATGCTGTATATTCTGCAATGGGATTAAATACTATTAATGAATCTGAAATAACTTATACTGATGAAGAAGGTAAACCTTGTGCTAAAATGGGAGGTAGAGGTTCTAATTTTACTAAAGGTTCTAAATGGGAAGTAGTAAAAGATTTAAAAGGCTATCCTTCTCACGCACAAGGGGGTGTAGATATTAAACTTGGTAAAGATGGATTTAGTTTTACAAGAGGTAGTGGTCAAATAATGGCTGCTCATGGATTAGTATTACCTGCAGTTCCTGTTATGGCTGATTATGCTGGAGATGGTAGTTTATATCCAGAAGAACCTGTAATTAATCCTAACAACACAATTCAATTGAAAGAAGTAACTGTAACAGCAGAAGCTCCTACATGGTTAAAATATAAACGAGAGTGGGAAAAAGAAAATCCTTTTGATATTGATAAATATGTAGAAGATAGATTTAATAATCCTGTTGGTAGAGAAGCAATTAGTAGAATTAATGAAAAAGGTTGGAGAGAACAGCTTAGACAAGAAGGGTTGAAAAAAAGAAATGCCGAGTTAGATGAAGCTACTAAAATGGGTTTATTATATCAAAGATTTAATCCACAAGGAAAAGATGATATAGCTGTAGCTGATGAACAATTTAGTAAAAGATATGGTACATCTCCCCATAGATATAGATATGATAATGATTCAGAATATAGAAAATATTATGAACAACAGGCACGCAATGCAACATCTAAAATAGACTTGCCTTCCACAGATTTAAGAAGAAAAGATGTCGTTGCACCTAATAGTATGTGGATGTATCCTAATTTGACGGGAGAAAGTAAAGCGCAAGCTACTAATTTTAGTAATACAGTTATTGGAATGGCATTACCTATTCCAGGATTAGATGCTATGGGTAAAATCCCAAGTGTTTTTAAAGTAGGTAAGAATTTAATTAAAGGTGTTGGTGTAGTTGAAGATGTTGCTAAAGCAGGAAGTAAAGTTTTAAATAAAACAGATGATGTAGTATCGCAATTAAGACAAGAGTTAGTTGAAAAAGGAATTGTAAAATCTCAAAAAACTCCAAATTTGCCATGGAAAGAACCTATAAGAAAGGGAATTGAACCTTGGGGATATGGAGATGTTGCTGGGCATAACATTACAGGCTCTAAATTTAAAGATGTCAAAGGTGCTATATTTGATGGTAAGAATCCACTATATAAAACAGAAGAAGAATGGTTAAAAGAACAAGAACACATAGAAAATGTACAAAGGCTACTTTTTAAAGAAAATAAAGAGGTTTTAGAATCTAAAGTATTTTATCCCATTCCTCCACAACCTAAAATAACAAAGACTAAATCACTTAAAGAAGCGATTGACATTAGGGATAAGGGAAGACTTATTACTAAAGATGGAGAACCTTTATATTTTGATGCAGTATCTAATAGATATGCAACATGGGATATGTATTTAGGAAAACCTCAAACTAAACATCCATTGTATGACATTAGTGAATTGACTACTTCTAAGAATGATGTTATTTATACTATTAAGAAGGATTTCATGAATACAAATCGTATAGAAAGTAGATTTGATGAATATTTAGATGCTATTAAGTCATTAGAAAAAAATGGAAAGACTAGAATGAAAATGATTGCTGCTGATGATATGTATAAAAAAGGAGATTCATGGATAATACCTGATAGTGACAAAGATATGTTTGGTACTATGGGTGGATTTCATTGGGAAGTAAATAAACTTCCTGATGGTAATTACAAGATATTTGCTAATGATATATGGGATTTACAACCATTTAAAGGTAAAAGCGGAGTTAATACAATAACAGGTAAAATAATAGATAAAATAGCAGAACCAATAGGTAATATAGAAGTTGGAAAAGCCCTAGGAATAGGCAAACCATTGAATGTAAAAGTTGGGTTTATAGTAGATGGTAAAACAAAAAAAATAATAAATACTTTTGGTTTAGTTCCAGCTGCAATAGCAACAGGGGCAGCTATTAATTCACAAAATAATAAAACAGAATAATTATGAGTTGTTTACCAACATATAAAAAATAAAATAAGATATGAAACAAAACATAAACATAGAAGCAGAAGGTTCAGAGCTTATTCTTCGCAATAAAGCTGGAGACCATGTTATTATACCTAAAAAATATCGTACAGAGGTGCAAGGTATGATTAAAGATGGTTGTCATGGGTGTATAGATGCTTTAGTAGAAACATTACCTGTTATGGCTGATTATGCAGGAGATGGTAGTTTATTACCTAATTGGAATAAAGTTAAATCTACTATAAATCCTAAAAATTGGGGAGTATCAGATTATTCTCAATATAAAACAAGGGGAGAAGCTTATGCCGCTGCAAGGAAAGCTGGAAAAAAAGAGTTTATGTGGAATAATCAAAGGTTTAGTACCATTGAAAAGAATCTTCCAGGAGAAAGAATTATACAAAGAGATGACTTTGTTGGTAGTCGTTTTATAAATACTATCAAAAAAGATTCAAAACCAAATTTAACTTTTTCTCCATGGTCAACTGCTTGGGGAAATGTAAAAAACTATTATACTGGAAAACCGTTAGAAGCAGGAGATTATGACTTGCGGGTAAGTAAATACAGACCCGATGATGAGACTGACCCTACGTCTAAGTATATAAGTATTCAAAATGATGCTTTTAAAGATGCCATACTTTACTACACAAATAACTATTATCAAGAAACTGGTAAAGCTAATAGGCCCTCGTACAGCCTTAAACCCCCATATAATATAAGAAAAAGTAAAAAGAATATTTATGATGGAGATGGAAATGTTGTTTTTAGGGCTAATTTTCTACAAGGCTCAGACCCTAAATTAGAAGATAAAAATTTAAAACCATTTAATGTATTAGGAAACTTTAAATTAAAAAAAGGAGAAGACGAGAGGGGTCATTATGTACAATACTATGATGTTTGGAATAGAAGTCAAAGCGATACTCCAAATTTAAATAAAACTGAGTATATGGGACTTGCTAAACCGTTTGAGGTATATGATAGAATATATTATAAAGATTATGGAGATGGAAAACAAAAAAGAATGTATTATACTGATAAAGAACTTTCTGAATTAGATATAAATAAAAAGAATTTTGATACACTTGCTCTACAAAGAGAATTAAGTAATAGAGGTTATAAATTACCTAAATCAACTAAGAAAGATAGAACTTTTGACGGTATTTGGGGAGATGAAACTAAAAATGCTTTATTGGATTATCAAACTAAAAATAAAAAGAAATAACTATGGCTTGTTTACCTACATATAATGGAATACGATATAACTCTTTAGAAGAGTTATACAAAGCTAATGGAGTTAATGAGCAACAAAAACAACAAGCTCAACAACTATACTCTCAATATCTTGATACTATATTTTCTGATAGTAAAGTAAAGGATATTGTTTATCATGGTAGCAATCAAAAAATAGAACAGTTTGAAATAAAAAAAGAACCTTTAATTCATTTTGGTACTAAAAGTGCAGCACTGCAAAGAGGTAATATTTTACATCAAATTCTTCTTAATATTAGAGATTTACAAACTATTAAAGATGGAATGTGGTTTTTAGGTACACAGGAAGGAGGGTTGTTAAGAGAATTACTTGATAGAAATATTTTAACTATTGAAGAAGTTAGAAGTATTATTGAAGTTAAAAATAAAACTATTGAAAATTCATATAGTGACCACTACGGAGCAAGGATAGCTGAAGGTGAAAAGAAAGGTAATGAAAAACTTCAAGAAATACTTAAAGATAGAAATATTGGATTTGAGTATATAAATCTTAGTGAAGATAAAGGTAGTATAAGTTATGCTGTACCAAGCCAAAAACAAATTCACATATTAGGTAGTAAACAAGATATAGATGGGTTTAAACAATATTTGACATTTTCAAAAGTATATCCTAAGAAAATTGATCCAGAATTTGATATGGATTGGATTAATGAAAAAATGTCTCAGATAAATGAATATGGTGTATATACAGGTAAAGATGGTAGGAGAACTCAAACAGATATGTCAAATAACCCATATGTTTGGGATATAGAACGTAGATATGATTTAGTTAAATGGGAAGGAAATAACAAAAAGTATAAGAAGTTTAAACTTAAAAAAGCAATAGAAGTAGCAAGTGAAATGAGGGAACAATTAAAAATGTATCCTATTAAAATAAGATATGCTACTGTTACTACTAGTGAAGCTATAATTAGGGTTGAGTATACTCCTTGGGATAGAGAATTATATTATTATCAAAAAGGTATTAATACCAAAGCTATTGATAATGATCTTCAAGAAGTTGCTGAAGTAACTAGGATGATTGATGAATCAATAACAGCAGAAATAAATGAGGTAAACACCTTACTTTCTACTATTAAGAAAGGAGATGTATCTAATTCACAAATATTAGATATGTTAACTCAATTAGAAAATTATGATCCTAATCTTACACCATTAATTAATTTACTTAAAAATCATTTAAGGTTAATTCCTAGAGTTAAAGTCAAAGTATCTGATTCTATACAGAATACAGATTTATTTGGTAATTTCGCTATATTTGATGGTACTACTGGTACTATCTGGATCAATGAATTAGCTTTCCAAAAAGGTCAGTTCATTAATTCTAATCAATTAGTTACCTCTATTTTACATGAATTTATACATGCCTTCAGTGTTAATGAATTAAAAGATACTAACTCTGATTTTTATAAGACAATTAATAGACTATATAAAGTAGCTAAAATGCATACTAAATATGGTAATAAACAAGCTTATAAATCAGTAGAGGAATTCTTATCAGAATCTTTAACTAATCCTGTTATAATGGATGAATTAAAGAAAATGCCATTAAATATATGGCAAAGAATTAAAAGACTTATAGGTAAGATATTTGGTATTGATCTTGATGTAGATACAGTATATAATAAAATATTTAATCAAACTGTAGATTATATTGAGAAAGTAATGTCACCAATTGTATATGATGGTAAGTTTGCTAGGAAAATAGAGGAAGAGTTTTTCTTAGAGAAAGAGAACCCTACTCATATGGATATATACAAAACCTTTTTGAATATAGAAAAAAGGGTTGAAGTTGTTGAGTCAAGTCACCAATATTTTCTATTAGATGAGAAAGGTAATAGAGTTAAAGAACTTACTGGTTTAACTGGGACAATAGGTTCTATGGGATGGGGTTTCAAGGATAAAGATAATGATTTTTTAAAAAAATCTGCTGCTATTAGATCTACTATTCACTATACAATAGAGATGAATACTAGGGATTTATCAGAGCAAGTAGCTAGGGAATTAGAAATACCTATAACAGATGATGCTAGAAAACAAATACAGAGGATATTAAATAGATTTAAGACCAAAGGTGCAACTATATTAACAGAAGTATTAGTAGTAGATATTGAGAAAGGATTAGCTAGTAAAGTAGATATGATTATACTAGATGCTAATGGTGATATTCATATTTATTATTTTGGAACAAAACAATTTAAAAGTGGTTTTAATAAATGGACTAGCCCAAACCTTTTTAGAGTAAATAAAAAGACTGATAGAGAGTATGCTACTTTACAGCTTAGTGTTTACAAAGATATGGTTGAGAAAATAGTTGGTAAGAAAGTTAAATCTATTAATGTTGTGATGCTTCAAGCAGACGTTGAAAAAGATGATATAACAGATAAAGAACAAATAATTAATGTCAGACTAAGTACAGCTATTTCTCCTACTGGAGTTGATACTGTAATGTATACATCAGATACTAAATATGTATATAGATATTTAAGAAAAAATCAAGGTATTGAGTATTCTATAGAAGATAAGTTTAGTGAAGAGTTGTTAAGTGAAATGGAAACTAGAATTGAAACTGACTTAGCTAGATTTTCTAATGAAATGGATTTTGTAGATAAACGGGCATTTGTATTTCAAGAAATGTTAAGAGATTTATTAG
>Ga0209835_1000259_pt1 | contig 35666 bp, 37 predicted proteins | sample LakKivwa52mmetaG_FD_184138 | JGI IMG/M metagenome (GOLD analysis project Ga0209835, IMG submission 184138) | Anoxic lake water microbial communities from Lake Kivu, Rwanda to study Microbial Dark Matter (Phase II) - Lake Kivu water 52m metaG... | ecosystem: Environmental > Aquatic > Freshwater >... | reverse complement strand
GGTTTTTTAGACTATCACCAATACGTTCGTTGGCCACTCTATGACGAGTGAATCGATTGACGATGGCTAATGGCTTTTCGAATAAAGCGTAAGCCCCGATGTCTTTAATCCAGTCGAAATATATTTTGCGGCGTCGTTGATGTAACATATTCTCATGGCCTAATTTGTCGTTGTTTTTAACCTTTGGGGATGTCATTCTTAAGTATGGGCTAAATGCCTTCCGGAAGTTAAAACTCTCTAAATCACGAATATTTTTCAATCCTATGTGGGCACAACCTTCTTTATTTAGTCTTACCTCGATTCGAGCAGACCATTTTTTATAATTTAAGCTCGCCCCTTGGTAATTGAAGCCATTTTTCCTCACTGTGTAAAAACTGTGTAATGAGGGGATTTTTTGGCATTTTCCGAGAGGGGTTTCTATGCTAATCCATTGATTTCATTGGCGCGCCCGGCGGGAGTCGAACCCACGACCTTTGGCTTCGGAAACCAACACTCTATCCAACTGAGCTACGGGCGCTAAAATATGATGCGATTGATTGAATCTGTCAGTTTGATAGATTTTGATTGCTACTCAAACTCACACAGCGCGCAGTATATCACTTGCGGCTATCAATGGCCTAAATCTGTACTTCTCAAGCTTGTGCACGCGCATTTTGTAGTGTTTGCAAGCCTAAGATTATTCACTCAATTTTCATCAGGAAAGCTGCAATTTTGCTTTTTGCGGGCTGTCAAACCACAGTATAATGGTGACTTCAAATTCATTTTTTCCGGGATTAACTGTAATGAGCAATGTTGATAGCGATAACGGCTATTCGTTTGGCCAAATTTTACTTGCAGTGCTTGCGGGTGTGGTAGGTATCGCCTTGGTTTGGGTGATTTGGGCGAAAATTTTTGGTGTGACTGACCCCGTTGAGGTGGCAGAGCCAACAGCACAACTGGCGCAGATTGATGAAAACATCAAGCCTGTAGCTCAAGTTGAGTTGGCAGAAGCGAGTGCTGCAGGAGCAACTGAAAAAAGTGGTGAAGAAGTTGTGAAAGCGGTCTGCTCCATGTGTCACGCTGCAGGTTTGATGAACTCACCAAAAATCGGTGATAAAGGTCAATGGCAGCCACGTATTGCGCAAGGTTATGAAACATTGGTAAAACACGCGATTGAGGGGATTCGTTCTATGCCAGCTCGTGGCGGCAACCCTTCACTATCTGATAATGAAGTGGCAAATGCTGTGGCTTACATGGCGAATCAATCCGGTGCCAACTTTAAAGAAACCGCACCTAAAGCAGCGGAAGTTGATCCAGCTGCCGAAGCACCTGCAGTGCCTGCTGCCGACGCCAAAGCGGCTGAGCCTGTCGCCCAGAAAGTGGCGGCTGCGGCTCCAGCAGCGGCTGGCAAAAGCGGTGAAGAAGTGTATAAATCTGTGTGTGCCATGTGTCATTCGGCAGGTTTGATGAATGCGCCTAAATTTGGTGATAAAGCGCAATGGGAACCGCGTATCAAGCAAGGCTACCAAACTCTCGTGACTCATGCCAATAAGGGTATTCGTTCTATGCCAGCTAAAGGCGGCAATCCTTCATTAAGTGACGATGAAGTGGCAGGTGCTGTGAAATATATGGCGAATGCTGCCGGAGCCAAGTTTTAATTGACTTTGATTTTTTGAAAAATCATGTTTAGATGAAAGCCACTTAAATTTTTAAGTGGCTTTTTTATTAAGTAATTTATTTTGAAAGAGCACAACGTGGCGACTTATGCGATAGGAGATATTCAAGGTTGTTATCACGCTTTTCAGGCTTTGCTGAGACGCTTGGCGTTTAACCCTGAACACGATCGCTTGTGGCTGGTGGGCGATTTAATCAATCGTGGCAGTGGATCTCTGCAAGTGCTGCGCTGGTGTTATCAGCATCGCGACGCGATTACGGTGGTGTTGGGTAACCATGATTTGCATGCCTTGGTAGTGGCGGCGGGCATCGTGAATGCCCATCGTGGCGACACGCTGGATGAAATTATGGCGGCAGAAGATAGTGCACAGTTGCTGTATTGGCTGCGTATGCAGAAGCTAATGCATTATGAGCATGGCTATTTAATGGTGCATGCCGGTTTGTTGCCGCAATGGACAGCGAGGCAGGCACTTATTTATGCCGCAGAGGTTGAAGCGGCCCTGCATAGCGATGATTATCTCGATTTTTTCACACATATGTATGGCAACTTGCCCGACCATTGGCAAGAGGATTTGCAGGGGGTGGATCGCCTGCGGGTTATCACCAACGCCGCCACGCGTCTGCGGATTTGTGCTGCGGATGGGCAAATGGAATTTAAATTCAAAGGTGAACTGGAGGATATTCCGCCTGGGTTCATGCCCTGGTTTGATGTTCCGCAGCGCGCCAGCCAAGATACCCCGGTGATTTTTGGGCACTGGTCTGCATTAGGCTTGCAGCAACGTGACAATATTTATGCGTTGGATACCGGTTGTTTATGGGGTGGCAAGCTCACGGCTATGAATCTTGAAACCAAGGCAATTACGCAGGTGGATTCGCAGCCAGCTGACAAACCCATCAGTCTCAAAGCCATTTAGTTTATTGATGTATGCGGAGCTGATTGCGTATCAGTTGTTCGATGTGCATGGTCAAATTGCGGCGGTCATACTGCGCATAGTGTTCAGGGTTGATAGGTTCTAAAAAGTGCAGTTCAATCAAGGGCTGCTGCTGTGCCAGAATGTTCTGCATCGATTCTTGCAGTGTGGTGTCATCGGCATAAGCAGCTTTCACATTCGCTTGGCCTTGCTCGTTGGGATAAAAAATTGCCACCGGCCAAATGGTCGATTTGGCTTCAATCGCGGCCTGAATGAGGCTGGTTTTAAACGGCTGGATTTTAGTGCCGTCCGTAGTGGTGCCTTCTGGAAAAAAGCATAAATTATCGCCCGCATTCAAACTGGATACCGCACGCTCGATAGTGCGTTTGGCATCACGTTTGCTGCTGCGGTCTATAAATAAAGTGTTATTTTTTTCTGCCAGATAGCCGAATATCGGCCATTGTCGAATGTCTGATTTGGCAATAAAGCGCAGCGGCACAGTGCTGTTAAGTGCATGTATGTCAGCCCAGGAGATGTGGTTGCCCACAAACATAGTGTTGCTGGGTGGTGAGTCTGGGGCTGGCACAAAACCGTTGCGCCGCACTTGAATATTGAATGCACCTAGCAAATGCTTGCACCACCAGCGCACGATTTTGGCATGCGTGCTTTTGCTGGAGAACGGTAACATCAGCACTGCTACACTTAGCCCAAGCAAAGTGTGCACAATGATACGCAGTATGCGCCAATATTGGGTGAGTTTCCCGGTGTGTTCTGTGTTAACGCTGATTGGTTGCAAATGGCTTTGTTTTAATTTGGATGGCTGCAAATTTTTCTGGCCGCATGCCTAAGTCGCTTATTTCATGAAGTGGCTGGCATACCTTGGGTTGATTCTCGATAGCGGTAACATTACCAGCATATCGGCTGTGTTGAAATAGGGATCCCATGCCGGTTCGCCGCAAATGTAAGCACCCAAGCGCAAATAGCCTTTAATCAGGGGCGGGCAAGCCACTTGCAGATTGCTGTTGAGTGAGTGAATCGGCAGTGGGTTGCGCGCAAACACACGATATTCAATTGGTGATAAATAATCATCCTGCAGTTTTTGATAAAGGCTGGCTGCCAAATGCCCGCCATCAGACATGCTGATGCTGCCGCAGCCTATCATGTATTCATAGTTGTGAATCTGCATGTATTTAGCAAGGCCAGCCCATAGCATGGTGATGGTGCCGCCATTGCGGTAGTTCTGGTGAACGCAGGCACGGCCTACTTCTACTGTACGTTCAAACAAGTGTTCCAATCGGCTCAAGTCAAATTCACCGGCTGAATAATAACCGCCCGCTGCGTTGGCCTTAGTGGGGCTTAAAATGCGATAGGTGCCAATCACCTGATTCGTGCCGCTGTCGCGCACAATTAAGTGGTCACAAAATTGGTCAAAGCCGTCAATGTCCAAGCCGCCGATGCCAGATAGCTGCGCACCCATTTCTTCGGCAAATACTTTGTAACGTAGGCGTTGTGCCTCTTCAATTTCGGCTTGGGTTCGTGCAAGGCTCACATAGAGTTTACGTGGGGAGGCTAGTTCTCGTTTGAGGTTTTTGTCTTCGTCGGTTAATGCAATTTCTCTACTGAGCATTAAGTTGTTCATCTTGTGTTCTCCTTTTTGTGCTTGCCACTTTAATGAGCACACATGAAGAATTCATGACGAGAACATGACTATTTCTTGACAGCTTGTTTCAGAGAGCTGAGAGCACACCATCATGAAAAACGCCATCATTGAGATGGCGTTTTATGTGATTAAAAAATCCGTAAGATTTAGTGTGAAACGCGAGAAACACCGCCGGTTTCTATGATGCGCACTTTTTCGCCCGCTTTAAATATTTCATCTGCTTCCTGAACGATGGCTACCAGGCCACCGCCATCGAGCTTGATGGTGATTTCCAGTGCATCTTTACGGGTGAGGCCTTCTTCTGCCATAGAACCTGCGATGCCGCCTACAACAGCACCCAGCACAGCACCTACCATGCCGCTTTTGCCGTCGCCGCCAATTGAGCTACCAGCAATGCCGCCAACCGCACCACCGGCCACTGTGCCCACTGGTGATTTAGTGCCTTCCAGTTTTACCTGACGCACGCTTTCAACTACACCGGTTTTAACGGTTTGCGTTTTGCGGGCTTCATCGCGACTGTAAACGCTGCCGGAGTTAGAACTGGCGCAGGCTGATAAAAAAATGGCCAGAAGAGCGAGTGTGATGAATTGGATGGTACGCATGATGAGTTTCCTTTAAAAAATCAGTATGCTGTGAATAGTGAGACTGCTTTTGGCAGATTCAGTTTAAATTATTTTCTTGCTACCTTATTGGTATGTTGCTACTTTTTAGCTTCTTCAGCCACCACTTCACTCAGCAACGCTTGTGTGTAGATCGTTTCAATATCTTCACGTGAAGGGCGATGATTTTGTCCGCCACGGCTGCTGATTTTGATAGCACCCATGGTAGAGGCAAGCCTGCCGCAGGTTGGCCAATCCCAGCCGCGTGTAATGCCATATAACAAACCAGCACGGTAAGCATCACCGCATCCGGTCGGGTCCACAATCTCTTTTGCAGGTACGCATGGAATTTCATAGCGTACGCCATCAGCGTAAATGTGTGAACCGCTGGCACCTAAAGTGACAATCAGTGCTTTCACTCTGTGTGCCAACTGTTCCAGCGACAAGCCAGTTTTATCTTGAATGACTTGTGACTCATAATCATTGACCGCCAGATAGTCTGCCATTTCAATGAAGTGTAGCAATTCTTCACCATTGAACATCGGTAGGCCTTGACCCGGGTCAAACATGAACGGAATTCCGGCTTCAAAACATTCACGCGCGTGCTGGAACATGCCGTCCCGGCCATCAGGTGCAATGATGGCCAAGCTGACGTTAATAGTGTCGTTGACACTGTTTAAGTGTGACAGCGTCATAGCACCAGGATGAAATGCGGTAATTTGGTTGTCGTCAATATCGGTGGTGATATAAGCCTGTGCAGTGTAGCTGCCCGGCACGATTTTAATGTGGGTAGTGTTGAGCTGATTCTTTGCCAGCCAGTCAGCATAAGTACCAAAATCTTCGCCGGCAGTTGCCATAATCAGCGGGTTGCCGTCCAATAGCTGCAGGTTATATGCAATGTTACCCGCTGTGCCACCAAATTCACGGCGCATTTCAGGTACATAAAAAGCTACGCTGAGTTTGTGAATTTTGTCGGGCAGGATATGGTTTTTGAATTGATCTTGAAACACCATGATGGTGTCAAATGCCAGTGAGCCGCAGATGAGTGTGTGCATAAAAATAAGCGCTTAAAAAACAACTATTATCGTTGGGATTGCGCAATTTGGGCAAGCGCGATGTGTTGGCAGAGCTGTCTATTGCGCCAGCGCGCCGTCGATAAGAATCTTGGCAGCTTTCTTGGCGTATTTAATGGCATCCGAGCCACGCTGCATTTGTTCGGCCTGCACAGCGCCCTTGAACAGAAGAGATAACTGTAAAGATAAGCCTTCAGCGTCTTTGATGTTGGCTTCAGTGGCCAGACGTTTGATATATTCTCTGAATTGCAGTGACTGTTCGGTCGAGAGCTGGTGTACCGGATTGTCTTCTTGAGGAAATTCCGCCGAAGCTTTCATAAAGCCAATACCGTGAAAATCAGGTGAGGTGATCCACTCTTCGATGTAATCAAACAGCTTTTGCAGTTTTTCACTGGGTTTTTTGCTGTTGGCACTGAGTTTGTCGTTAAGCCAAGTTTGAAAATCCTGATGACCTTGTTTCAGCACTTCCAGAATAAGCAGTTCTTTGCTATTGAAATACTTGTACAGCGTCATTTTGGTGGTGCCGGCTTCGGCTACGATAGTGTCTACGCCAGTCGAATTGATACCCTGCGTTTGAAACAGCAAGCTAGCAGTATTCAGAATTTTTTCACGAAGCTTAGACATGTAAAGATTATACTAATCGGTATAGCTATTTTGCAACAATTATTTTGGGCTGCAAATGAAGGGTCTACTTCGAGGTTGCCATCAGCATGGGTGTGAAGTTGCAGCGGATTTTTTCCAGGTAAAAATTTGCAATTGCCAAATCATCCAGATCAGAAGGCAATTTACCACCAACCACATTTTCCAAATAAATCGCCTTGTGTTTATCAGGAATCTGCAGTGCTTCCGGAAATTGGCAGGTGCCTTGGCGCATCAGCTCATATTTGGCATACATTTTTGAGGCATCAATCGCGGTAAGCGCCTTGTTTTCTGAGCTTAAGTGCTCACTGGCTCTGTTGGCCGGTGTGGCACTATGCGCCATCTGTAATTGAGGATGTTGAGAGTGAATGATGGTTGGTAACCACATTGCGCCAACTCCTATCATGATGAGTAAGCTAGCGGCAATGGCATAACTTATTGGGCGCACCCGTTTCAACTTTTGCAAGACGCCAGCTTTTTGGGTTTGCCCCTGAATCAGTGCCTCAGCAGCTTTTTTTGCATGCATCATACTGTTGCTGTTGGGGTGCTCCATGGACTGCACTGCGGCACTTTGTGCAATCAGCACAATGTGCTCAGCCAGTACGATGGGATTTTCCGCGCCTAGGGATTTGGCCTGTTCGGTACAGTAGTTCACTAGAATCGGGCTCGGCTGATAATGTAATTCTGTTGTTTTTTGCAGGTTGGGTGCGAGTAGCCAATCTTCGAGAATATCAAATAAATTCAGCAGGCGATCTTGCGGCGACTTGCTCGATTTGGCGAGCATGTGGATGAGCCAAGGAGAATTGAAAATGTCCATGTTAAATAGAAGTCGCTGTTTAAATAGGGTTGCCGATAATCCTGGTTTAATTTTGCTTGGCTCAGAAAGGTTTGACCACCACGAGTATTACCACCAAAGTGAGCACAATGACCGGCACCTCATTAAACCAGCGATACCAAACATGACTACGTGTATTTCTATTGGCTTTAAAATCTTTGAGCAGTTTACCGCAGTACCAATGATATGCAATCAGCAGCAATACTAGAGTGAGTTTTGCATGCATCCATGCACCATTAATGCCATAGCCTATCATTAGCCATAAACCAAAACCGAGTGCCAGAACCGCCAGTGGCAGCATGAATCGATATAACTTAGTTTCCATGAGTTTGAGGCGTTCGGCCGCTTCTGAGTCTGCGTTGACCATGGCATGGTTTACAAATAATCTGGGCAAATAAAATAGGCCAGCAAACCAGCTGGTCACAAAAATAATGTGAAAAGATTTAATCCAAAGCATCACACACTCAATTCCTGATTCAAAAGCTGTTTAAGGGCGTTAAAGTCCAGCTCGCCGATGGTTTTTTGCAGCAGCTGGCCTTGTTTGTTATAAATAAAAGCGGTGGGGGTGAGATTGACCTTGCCAAACTGCATGGTGATTTCGGCATTGCTGTCGTGCGTTACCGGAAATGGCAGCGCATTAGCCTGTGTGTAGTTTTGCACTTGCGAAATAGGGTCATAAGGCATCGCCACTGCAATGACTTCAAAGCCTTGGTGCTGATATTCCTGATACGTCTTGATTAAATCCGGCATTTCCTTGATGCAGCCAGGGCAATCTGTTGCCCAGAAGTTCACGAGCACCACTTTATTTTTGAGTGAGGCCATGCTGATTTGCTTGCCATCCAGCGTGGTGAAAGTGACCTCTGGTGCGGTGGGCTTGTTGGTGAGCTGAAGCGCAACAAACACTACTAGAGCAAATACGATGATGGGCAACAGGGATTTTTTTAATAATTGATTCATAACATCAGTGTAACGTTTAAAAAGGGTTCGTATAACGTAATTTTGGGTTTCTATTTTGCATTTAATTGTAGGTGAGTTGCGGAATTAATTACGCTTTATACGCTCGAATAACCATGAGCCGCTCGCGCTTATTTACGCGGGCTGGCGTGTTATAATGACGTTTTAATAGCAAAGCTATTTATCAATTAAATGAACGCACCGATATCAAGTACTATTCTTAACGCAGAACATCAACCTGCAACGCGTTTACGCGAAATTCCATACAACTATACTTCATTTTCAGACCGCGAAATCGTGATTCGGTTTCTTGGTGAAGAAATCTGGGATATTTTAAACGAACTGCGCGGGGTACGTAAAACCGGACGTTCAGCGCGTATGCTGTTTGAAGTGCTGGGCGATTTGTGGGTAGTATCCCGCAATCCTTATCTGCAGGATGATTTGCTGGAAAATCCAAAACGCCGCAAAGCGCTGGTAGAGGCTTTGCATCATCGTATTGCTGCCATTGATGAACGCAGCGCCGGTAATGACAAGGTTCTTAAATTAGTCGCGGCAGCGAAGCATGCGGTCACTCGCTTCGAAAATGAGTTCAAACAAACAGCAAGCCTGCGTAAAAAAGCATTCAGCAAGCTTGCAAAAATCACCCGTAAAGACAATATCAAATTTGATGGCTTGTCACGCGTGTCGCATGTAACAGATGCCACTGACTGGCGCGTTGAATATCCTTTCCTGGTACTGACGCCTGATACCGAAAAAGAAATTGCCGCCATGGTGCGCGCTTGTATCGAACTCGGTTTAACCATCATTCCACGTGGTGGTGGCACTGGCTACACTGGTGGTGCGATTCCACTAACACCGTTATCTGCGGTGATTAACACCGAGAAATTGGATAAGCACAGCGGTGTGCAAATGCGTACCTTGCCAGGTGTGTCACGCCAGGTGGCGACCATTGAATGTGGTGCAGGTGTTGTGACGCGCCGCGCTATGGAAGCCGCATCTGATGCCGGCTTGGAATTTGCCTGCGACCCGACCAGTGCCGATGCCTGCTGTATCGGCGGCAACGTTGCGATGAATGCTGGTGGTAAAAAGGCCGTGCTGTGGGGTACCGCACTGGATAATCTTGCGTCATGGCGCATGGTGACGCCGGATGGTGACTGGATGGAAGTGGAACGTCTGGATCACAATCTGGGCAAAATACACGACATTGAAATGGCGCGTTTCAAAATCAGCCGCTATGCGGATGACATGAAAACCCTGTTGGCTGAACCAGAGATTCTGGAAATCCCGGGGCCAAGTTTCCGCAAAGTGGGTTTGGGTAAAGACGTTACCGATAAATTCCTTTCAGGATTGCCGGGTATTCAGAAAGAGGGTTGTGACGGTTTAATTACCAGCGCCACTTTTATTTTGCATCGCATGCCGAAATATGTGCGTACGCTAGCGCTAGAGTTTTTCGGCAACGTATCACACGCGGTGCCGGCGATTGTGGAAATCAAAGATTATCTCGATGCTACAGCCAAACAGACTCCGGCGGTGATTATGGCCGGCCTCGAGCACATGGATGAGCGTTACATTAAAGCGGTAGGCTATGCCACAAAAGCGGCACGTCAACAGCGCCCGAAAATGGTGTTGATTGCTGACATTGCTTCCGATGATGAAAATGCAGTGGGCGAAGTGGCGTCTGCGATGGTGCGTATGTGTAATGCACGCAATGGTGAAGGCTTTATTGCTGTTTCCAGCGAAGCGCGCAAGAAGTTCTGGCTAGATCGGGCGCGTACGGCCGCGATTGCCAAACATACCAACGCCTTTAAGATTAATGAGGACGTGGTGATTCCGTTGCCTAAACTGGGCGACTATTCAGACGGTATTGAACGCATCAATATCGACTTATCGATTAACAATAAGCTCAAACTGCTTGATGCGGTGGAAGCCTTTATGCAAGGTGAGTTGCCTTTGCAGAAAGACGAAGAAGGCAACGTTGATGTCAATATGGTGAAAACCAAACAGCGCATGGCGCTCGAGCTGATTGCAGAGCTGCGTCAACGCTGGAGCTTCATCTTGCAGCATCTGGATTCTCCTGTAAGCGTATTGGGTGATGCAGGTTCAGCATTGTCACAATTTGAGAATGTATTCCGTGCCGTGCAGTCTTATGATTTGCGAATCTCCTGGAAACGCGAGCTGAAACGCCCGATGGCCGATATTTTTGCCGGTCGCGAATACCAGAAGATTCTGGAGCGTTGTGATGAGATTCACAAGCAAGTACTGAAAAGCCGCGTGTTTGTTGCGCTGCATATGCATGCGGGTGATGGCAACGTGCACACCAATATTCCGGTGAACTCAGACGACTACGGCATGATGCAGGATGCACATGCGGCAGTGGCGCGTGTGATGGCATTGGCGCGCAGCCTGAATGGCGTGATTTCAGGTGAGCACGGCATCGGCATTACCAAAATGGAGTTTCTGGATCAGTCTACGATTGATACATTCACTGCTTATAAAAATGAGGTTGACCCGAACGGTCACTTTAATAAAGGCAAGCTGCTGGCTGGCTCTGGCTTAGCCAATGCTTATACGCCAAGCTTTGGTTTGTTGGAGCAGGAATCCATCATTATGGAGCAGTCTGCCATCGGTGAAATTGCCGACGATATCAGTGACTGTCTGCGCTGTGGTAAGTGTAAGCCGGTGTGCAGCACCCACGTACCACGCGCTAATTTGCTCTATTCCCCACGCAATAAAATTTTGGGCACCTCACTGCTGATTGAAGCGTTTTTGTACGAAGAGCAGACTCGTCGCGGCATTTCAATTAAGCATTTTGATGAGTTTAATGATGTGGCTGACCACTGTACCGTATGTCACCGCTGTGAAAAACCGTGTCCGGTGGATATCGATTTTGGCGATGTGTCCATTAAGATGCGCAATTTCCTGCGTGAGCAGGGTAAAAAACAATTTAACCCAGGCACTGCGTTGGGCATGGCATTTCTGAATGCGAAAGATCCGGCCACGATTAAATTGCTGCGTACGGTGATGATTAACTGGGGTTACAAAGCGCAGAATTTTGCGCATGGTCTGGCGAAGAAATTCGGTTTGTTGCGCGATAAGAAACAGCCGCCAGCGACAGTGGGTAAGGCAGAAATCAAGGCGCAGGTGATTCATTTCATCAATCGCCCGATGCCGAAGAAAATGCAGTCTAAAACTTCACGCGCAATGCTAGGCTTGGAAGATGACCATTTGATTCCGGTGATTCGTGATCCAAATAAAGTCAACGAAGATTCAGAGGCGGTGTTCTACTTCCCAGGTTGCGGTTCAGAGCGTCTGTTCTCCAACGTGGGTCTGGCGACACAAGCCATGCTGTATGAGGTAGGTGCGATTACTGTGTTGCCGCCGGGCTACTTATGCTGTGGTTATCCGCAAACATCCGCGGGTAATCATGACAAAGGCCAGGAAATTACGGCGGATAACCGCGTGTTGTTCCACCGTGTGGCGAATACCCTGAATTATCTGGATATCAAAACCGTGATTGTATCGTGCGGTACTTGTATGGATCAGCTGCAGAAATACGAGTTTGAAAAAATCTTCCCAGGTTGCCGTCTGCTGGATATTCACGAATATCTGATGGAAAAAGACATGCGCCTGCAAGGGGTAACCGGAACGCGCTACATGTATCATGACCCATGTCATACACCGATGAAAACCTACAAGCCATTGGAAGTGACCAACAAGCTCATGGGGCAGGATGTGCAGCTGAATGACCGTTGCTGTGGCGAGAGTGGTACTTTTGCTGTGGCGCGTCCTGATATTGCAACGCAGGTGAAATTCCGCAAACAGGAAGAACTGGAAAGCGGCATGGCGAAAATGGGATTAACCGTGGGTGCGCCTGAAGAGCCAGTGAAAATTCTGACTTCTTGCCCAAGCTGCTTGCAGGGTTTATCGCGCTATGGTGAAGATACCGGCATTGAAGCTGACTACATCGTGGTAGAAATGGCGAAGCATGTGCTGGGTGAAAACTGGATGCAGGATTACGTACAGAAAGCCAATAACGGCGGCATAGAAAAAGTGTTGTTGTAACGATTAAGGCCATCAGTTGATGGCCTTAATTTTTTGTGATGAAACATTTAAAACGGCAGAAACATAGCGGTGGCTAGATTTTGCATAATGCGTGAAATCATACGCTGGGATTTTTCTGCCAGTGCCACCGCGTGTAAGTCCGTGCGGCCTATCATTTTTCCGAATTCACGCTCAAATGACAGGTTTTTTTCAGTGTCATTGATTTCATTGGTCAGCAGATAAAGTGTGCCATCCGGTTTGCGTGCATTGGAAAGTTTCCAGGCTGCGATTTCCAGATTTCTTGCCGCGTTATAAATGCGCTGCGGGTCTAAGGTGTCTGTGAAGTAAAAATCCGTTTTATTGTTGTGTGCTTTAAGCAGCATGGTTTGCAAACCCACGATAAAGGCCAGCACGCGGTCACCGTTGAACTCAGGTTTGAAACTCAGAAAAATAGCTTCAGTACCTTGGAGATTGTTCAGTTCCTTAAATTGATAGTGATGTTGCGCTTCACCGTCAAACACCCAGGTCACCATTTTCTCGGCTGGGTCGGACGTGCTCTTTTTGAGTTCCTGCGGATTGCGCTTGTAGAGCTTGAGCATGAGCAGGCGTAGGCTTTCTGCATTTTCACGCATTTCAACGTCGGCCATGCGGTCGAAATCGCTTTTACCCAGTTGGTTAATGGTGCTACGGTCTTGCTGTTCAGGAATGGGTTTGCCGAATTCAGAGTTGCCAAGCTTAGAGACGCTAGTGCAGGCGCTAATTGCCAGCAACATCAGCACGCTCAAGCGACTGCAATATAGGTTCATGACGGATTAACGCTCCAACACGGTATATACTTATTTTACACATTATTGCTTATTTGAATCAGCCATCACTAAACGTGACTTTGGGAATATAGCACTAAATGTACTGCCAGCACCCAGTTCACTAATGATTTCCAGCTTTGCCTGATGGCGGGTGAGGATGTGTTTCACGATGGCTAAGCCCAAACCGGTTCCGCCAGTCTCTCGGCTGCGGCCACGGTCTACACGATAAAAACGCTCAGTCAGTCTGCCGATGTGCTGCTGGGCAATGCCAATACCGTTGTCGCGTACGCTGAATACGCCATATTTGCCGCGTTGCTGCCAAGAAATATGTATGCTGCCCCCGCTAGGGGTGTAGCGCACCGCGTTGCTCACCAGATTACCAAGAGCGCTTTGCAGCTCATCTGTAGCGCCCAGTAAGTCGAGCTTGTCAGCACAGTCAGCAGTAATGGTGTGCTTGCCTTGACTGAGTGCAATGGCATCATTCAGTAACATTTTCACCATATCCTGCATGGCGATTAGGCTATCTTCTGGAGGCTGGGTATTGCTTTCAATACGAGATAAAGTGAGCAAGTCTTCAATCAAACGACGCATGCGCGTTGTTTGATCTTGCATCATGCTGAAGTAGCTGCGTATGCTTTCCGGAATCGCACCTTCCATATCAGATAGCGTTTCAATAAAACCACCCACTACGGTAAGCGGTGTTCGCAACTCATGTGACACATTGGCGATAAAGTCACGACGCATCGCATCGACCTGCTCCAGCTGGGTGATATCACGGCTAATCAGCAGTTTTTGCTTGCTGCCCAGCGCTATCAGCCATATTTCCAGAATGGCATCGTTGCTTCGCAACTCCTTGAGTTTGAAGGGTTCGTCATAAACTTCGTTGTAGAGATACGCAATAAAATGACTGTTACGTATCAGATTGACAATCGGCATGTGCCTATCAGTTTCCAGATTGAGCCCCAGCTGATATTCAGCGTGTGAGGTGCACCACTCGATTTCATTGCTGGCGCTTAGAATGACCAAACCATCAGGAATCGCATTGGCCACCGTATTGAAGCGCTCCAGTGCTGCATTCAGTTCCTGGTTTTTCTGTTCATTGCCACGCTCATATTTAAGCAGAGCATTGAAAATATCCTCCGCCAGACCTACGCCTTCCGGCACTTTATCCAGTTCAGGTTTTTTCAGCCAATGCTGAAGCGCGTACAAATCATTGATTTGAATCAGCAGGTAGACAAAAAGAATAATTGTGAAAAAAAGAAGGGCGTAAGCTGTGCTGCTGAGCAGCCAGATAAACAGGCTGACAATGACTAGTGCACAAAAGAAGAAAAAGGCTTTCCAGCGAATATCAATCACAGATACAGATTTCGATAACTAAACTGTTTTGGATTATAGCGGTGTTTTGCGTCTAGCCGTGATTCGTGTTGTTCAATTTTAATACCATGGAGTTACTCTTGCTGTGTCGACAGACGGTAGCCGGAACCGCGAACAGTTTGCACCAAATCCTGATGTCCTGAAACTGATAAAGCGTTGCGCAAGCGGCGGATGTGTACGTCCACGGTTCTGTCTTCGACAAACACGCGGTCACCCCATACTTTATCCAGCAGTTGTCCGCGGGTATGGACACGCTCCGGATTACTCATAAAAAAATGTAGCAGTCTGAATTCAGTCGGCCCCAGATCAATGACTTTTTGGTTGCCTGTTACGCGATGTGTAGTTGGGTCGAGGCGTAAGCCATTCAGTTCAATCGGGTCGTCGGTCATCTGGGGCGCACGGCGACGCAGCACCGCTTTAATGCGCGCATTCAGTTCGCGTGGGCTAAACGGTTTGGTGACATAATCATCCGCACCAATTTCAAGGCCGCGTACTTTGTCATATTCTTCGCCGCGTGCAGTGAGCATGATGATAGGGATGTTTTTGGTTTGCGCATCCGATTTAATTTTTCTGGCAAACTCAAGGCCGTTCATACCGGGCAGCATCCAATCTAACAAAATCAGATCTGGAATGGTTTCGCGCATCAGGTCTTGAGCGATTTCGGCACTCAGTGCGCGAATCGCATTGTGTCCCGCTTGCGTAATGTTAAGCGCTAACAGTTCCTGAATGGCTGGCTCGTCTTCAACAACTAATATATTGGCTGGCATAGGTTTCCTTAAAATATACGGCTTCTAAAAAGCTAACCTACTCAGTTTATGACGCTAATATGACATATTCATTACAAAAATTAAACCTGTTAATTTCATAAAATGACATAACTAAATTGCCATTTTTTACAATTGGCGGATTCAAATTTGAAGTGCAACGCCCGTAAGTTCTAAAAATACCTGATGAGGGGATTTAAATCCATGCCTTTTTCTAGGTCTGTGATTCAATCTTCTCATCGCGGTGGCAATTTCTTCGTCTGTAATGGTTCTAAAGTCCCGGTCTTTTGGGAAGTACTGTCGAATCAATCCATTGGTGTTTTCATTGGTGCCACGCTCCCATGAAGCATAAGGATGCGCAAAGTAAAAGTCAGCACACAACGCCGTTGCAACAGCCTGATGCCCGGCAAACTCGCGACCATTATCACTGGTAATCGTCATGACGTGCCCATGGAGTGGCCGCATCAATCCTATCATCGCGCCACTGACTTCCTCTGCGGTTTTACGCGCCACTCTCTGGATCAAGGTCAACCCAGTCTTACGCTCAACCAAGCTGACAATTGCCATTTTATGGTGCTTGCCAATAATGGTATCCGCCTCCCAATCGCCAACCCGGCTTCGCGTTTCCACGACGCCAGGCCTATGTTCTATCGATAGCCTATGGGGAATCATCCCTCGCCGGTCTATCTTGCCGTAACGCTTCTTGCGCTGCTTCTGGCAGCGTAATCTTTTCCAGAGTAACCCGCCATTACGCTTGTCAGCATAAATGTGCTGATAAACCGTTTCATGGCTGATGGCAATCTGACCACTGATCTGCTCAGGGCTCCATTCCTCTAACAACTTTTCTCGCACCAAATCCCAGGTGACCGCATCAACACGCCGTGCGTTGACGGCTCGGCGCTCAGTAGACTTCACTTGCGCCTGGTGCGGTCTGTAGCCACGTAAGCCCTGATTACGCTTCAATTCACGACTGATAGTCGATGGACTGCGCCCGATGGTTTCAGAGATCTTACTTTGATTAAATCCTGCTTTCTTTAGTGCGTAAATCTGGTATCGTTCTTCTTGGGTGATATGTGTGTAGTTCATCTCTGCAATTTCGACTGGCCGGTCAAAAAGGCTTCGATGCTACTGCATCTCACCCTCCCAACCAACATTTTTCAAAATTGCACTTCAAACTTGAATCCGCCATTTGTTACAACATACCGAAAGTCTAATTTTTACAGTAAAACTAAAATTTATAAATTTGGAGTATTTGCATGTCAGGTTTTTTATCCAAGGAACATATTACTGCCGGCCCAAACTTTAATCGCTGGCTAGTGCCGCCAGCTGCATTAGCCGTACATTTATCTATTGGCATGGCCTATGGATTCAGTGTGTTCTGGAAACCTTTAGGTAACGCGCTGATCGGTGCAGATGGTCAGCCTCTGGCTGCCTGTGCCGCTGGTGCTACCACTTTTGCTGAAAAGTTATCGGGTACGGCGACCGCGTTGTTTGCGACGGATTGCAATTGGACGCAGTTTGATCTGGGCTGGATGTACACGCTGTTTTTTGTGCTCTTGGGCTGTTCTGCCGCAGTGTGGGGCGGCTGGCTCGAACGTGCTGGTCCGCGCAAAGCGGGCTTGGTGGCTACGTTGTGTTGGTGTGGTGGGTTAATGATTTCAGCTTATGGTGTTTACGCACATCAATTATGGATGATGTGGTTAGGCTCAGGGGTGATTGGCGGTATTGGTCTGGGGCTAGGTTATATCTCGCCGGTATCAACCTTGATTAAATGGTTTCCGGATAGACGCGGCATGGCGACCGGCATGGCGATTATGGGCTTTGGCGGTGGTGCAATGATAGGTTCACCGATTGCTACCAAACTCATGAGCTACTTTGCAACACCGAGCAGCGTAGGGGTCTGGGAGACATTTGTTGCTCTAAGTGTGATTTATACAGTGTTTATGTTATTCGGTTCGCTTGCCTATCGGGTTCCTGCTGTGGGCTGGAAACCTGCTAACTGGACGCCGCCTCCCGCTAAACAAAACGCCATGATTTCAACACGGCATGTGCATTTGAAAAACGCACATAAAACGCCGCAGTTCTGGCTATTGTGGATAGTGCTGTGCATGAACGTATCTGCTGGCATTGGCATTATCGGCGCAGCTGCGCCTATGCTGCAGGAAACATTCGGCGGTGCGCTCATAGGCCAGGTTGGCGTTGGTTTTGATGTGGTTAAACAGGATGCTGCACTTGCAGCCGCAGCTGCTTCAGTGGGTGCAGGGTTTGTGGGCTTAATTTCAATTTTCAATATCTTTGGGCGATTCGCCTGGGCTACTTCTTCTGATAAACTGGGCCGAAAACGTACCTATTACATTTTCTTTGTGCTCGGTGCCATTATGTATTGCACCGCTACCTATGTTGCGGGCTTTAAGTCGTTAGCATTGTTTGTGGCCAGCTTCTGCGTGATTGCTTCCATGTACGGCGGCGGCTTTGCAACCATTCCCGCTTATCTGGCCGATATGTTCGGCACACAGTTTGTGGGCGCGATACACGGACGCTTGCTGACTGCATGGTCAACTGCGGGCATATTAGGGCCTGTCGTAGTGAACTATATGCATGACACCGGTATTGAAGCTGGCGTGCCATTTGATAAGATTTATGCGCCTATCTTTTTAACGCTGGCGGGGTTGCTGGTCATAGGCTTCATAGCCAATCTGCTGGTGAAACCAGTGGCAGATAAATACTTCATGACCGATGCTGAACTAGAGTACGAACACCAATTGGCACATGATAAAAATGCAGTGATAAATGGCGATGCGGCTAATATCACGCAGACGAATAGAACAAGCGCGAATCCATTGGTGACAGCTTTGGCATGGGCATTGGTGTTGATTCCGATTAGTTATGGAGTCTGGAGTACCATTCAGAAAACCTGGGTGCTTTTCAATTAGCATTTTCTAAATTCATTGGCTAATGAAAGCGATTCGCTCGTTCAGTGGTAAAATGCCGGCTGTTAAATTTAAGCAGCTTGGAAAATAAAAACGTGAGAGAAATTCAAAAAAACCTGAACGGTAAAGGCATGCAAGTCGGGATTGTTCTGTCAAGGTTCAACAGCAACATTGGTGAAGGCTTGCTGGAAGCCTGCAAGACAGAACTACTTAAGCTGGGTGTGGCTGATGAAGATATCACAGTTGCAACCGTACCAGGGGCATTAGAAACACCACTGATTCTGCAGCACATGGCATTGAGTGAAAAGTATGACGCGTTAATTGCGCTGGGGGCGATTATTCGTGGTGAAACCTACCATTTTGAAGTGGTTGCCAATGAGTCTGCACGTGGTATTTCTGAAGTGCAGCTCAATACCGGTGTACCGGTCGCTAACGCTGTGTTGACAACTGAGAATGATGATCAGGCAATTGCGCGCATGCACGTTAAAGGTGCAGAAGCCGCGCAGGTTGCTGTTGAGATGTATCAACTGGTAATAGCGCTATGACCGATACACAAAAACCTGTGACCAGTTTGGTGATTGAAAACGGCGCGGATAAAAACGCAGCAAAAAAACCGTCAATGTCTAAAAAGCCCGGCACCAAAAATCGTAGGAAATCTCGTGAGTTGGTATTAAAAGCAGTTTATCGCGGCATGCTCAACGCGTCAGAGTTGTCTCAGATTTTCCGTGATATGACAGAAGACCCTGATTACAACAAGGCAGATGAAGCTTATTTCAGGCAATTGTTGCAATCAGTGACCGCCAACCTGCAAGCGATTGATGACAAGCTAGTGAGTTTTATTGATCGCCCCATGAGTGAACTCAGCCCGGTTGAGCACGCGATTTTACGCATCGCTGGCTGTGAGCTCATGTTTGACAGCACTATTCCATACCGTGTGGTGATTAACGAAGGTGTAGAGCTTGCTAAGCTGTTTGGCGGCACTGATGGCCATAAATACATCAATGGCGTGTTGGATAAATTGGCTGCTGATGTGCGCGCCTTAGAAGTTCAAGCAAATCGCAGTTAACTATTCAAGGGCTGAACTGACACAGCCTTCCGCATTCAACATTAAAAAACTTCCCTGTTCGTACCAGTCGCCCAGTACCCATCGGCTGATGGGTTTACCGTTGAAGGTGGTGGCGTGATGATGAGGGCGATGCGTGTGACCATGAATGAAAATATCCGGTGTATAACGTGCCAGTAGCGCTTGAACTGCATCATTGTTCACATCCATGATTTCCATTTGCTTCTGTGATTTTTCCTGTTCACTGCGCGCACGTATGGCTTCAATTTGCTGTTTGCGCGTGCTCAATGGTTGACTTAAAAAATCAGTCTGCCAAATCTTGTTTCTGACTTGATGCCGAAACTGCTGATAAGCCACATCATCGGTGCACAAATCGTCTCCATGACTTAACAACACTTTTTTGCCGCACAGCGTTATCAGTGTCGGATCCTCTAGCAGAGTCACTTGTGCGACCTTGCAAAAGCCATCGGCAATCAAGAAATCTCGATTGCCATGCATGATAAAAATAGGCACACCTGAACTGGCTAAAGCTTGAAAACCTTGAATAATCTGTTGGTGAAAAGTGTCAGCGATATCATCGTCACCTGCCCAGTATTCGAATAGATCTCCCAAAATATACAGCGCCTTGGCATGGCTGGCAGTGTTCTGCAGAAAATTCAAAAATGCCTGCGTGATGTGTGGACGGTTCGCGCAAAGGTGCAGGTCTGAGATGAATAAATAACTGTCTCGAAGTTTCGAGTTTTGCAGCTTTTGATTGAGTGAGGCTGATTGCATCAGCAAATGATAAAGCACATGTTCGCAAATGGAAATGCATGCGGAACAAATAAATCCCGCATGCGTAAAAAAGCCGCCATAGCGGCGGCTGTTCAATTAAGCGCGAGTAGCGCGCTCAATAATGACATTTTCGACTGGTACGTCTTGATGCCCACGACGGCTGGTGGTTGCAACTTGTTTGATCTTGTCGATCACTTCCATGCCGCTCGTTACTTTGCCAAATACGCAGTAACCCCAGCCGCTGCCATTTGGTGCAGTGAAGTTGAGAAAGTCGTTATCCGCAACATTGATGAAGAACTGGCTGCTGGCAGAATGTGGCGCAGATGTACGTGCCATCGCGATGGTATATTTATCATTGCTTAAGCCGTTATCTGCTTCATTTTTAATTTCTGCATCGGTGTTTTTTTGATTCATGTTTGTGTCAAAACCGCCACCTTGAATCATGAAGTTGTTAATAACGCGGTGAAAAATAGTGTTGTCGTAAAAGCCTTTGTCGACGTAACTTAAAAAGTTGGCAACGGTAATCGGTGCTTTTTCGGCATTGAGTTCGATGGTGATTTCACCAAAATTCGTTTGTAATTTAACCACGTAATATCCTTAATAAATCATTGAAATTGAGTTGAAATAGCTTATTTGCTAACGCTGACCGCTTTAATCACGATCGGTGTTCTGGGCACATCGCTATGTGGGCCGAAGTTACCGGTTGGGGTGACGCCAATCTGGCGCACGACATCCATTCCTTTAATGACGCGGCCGAATACGCAGTAACCGATTAATTGCGGGTCGTCGCCTTGATAATTTAGAAACTGATTATTCTCCAGATTAATAAAAAACTGGGATGTTGCAGAGTCCGGGTCGGAGGTTCTGGCCATGGCAATCGTGCCAACTTCATTAGTTAAACCGTTCCCTGCTTCGTTAGCTATCGGTGCGCGTGTATCTTTTTCCTGCATGGCAGGGGTAAAGCCACCGCCTTGAATCATGAATCGATTAATCACGCGGTGAAAAATAGTACCACTGTAAAAACCGCTGTTCACATATTCCAGAAAATTGGCCACGGTTTTAGGTGCTTTTTCCGGATACAGCTCCAGTACGAAACTACCGCGATTAGTATCAACAACTATTTGCGGATTGGCGGCAAGTGCGCTGGTGCTGAGTAAGATGAAGGTAACGAATGTATAAAAATAACGCATGAAAATCCTTTGCAAAAGTAATGCTGATGTGACCGTTTAGAGAATTTTTGGTTGTATTAATTTGGATGTTATTTTTAAAACACGCTGCAGACTATGCCGCACCTTCATAGATAATTTTCCAGCCATCTGATTCCTGAATCCAGTATTGGCGTTTCTGCATGCGGTTTTTCAATACCGGGCTTCTGTAGTACTGAACAAAATCTACCACCACCAGTTGTTTGTCACTTTCTGGATAACTAAACATACTGATGTCAGATATGGAGATTTCAACATCAGGCTTGCCTGCTTGCACGCGTTGTTTGTGTTCTGCCCATTGCTGGTAATTCAGGCCATTGCTGGAGAAGTTTTTGGAATAATGCGACAGATATTTTTCGGTGTTTTGCGAACGCCAGTCATTTAGCCAGGTATCCAGCTGGTGAGTCAGCGTCAGTTTGAGCTGATGATTTTGACTGCCGGGTTCCAGCCATTCCAGTTTGTTCACGATGATGACCGGGGTTTTTCCGGATTGTAATACTGGTGAAAGTGCCTTTAAGTCTTCATTAGCAAGCACAACACAGCCGTCACTGGCACGCGGCGGGCGACTGAAGGTATCGCGCGGTGTGCCGTGTAGCCAAATGCCTGACCCTTTTCTGTTGTTCTGTTTGTCCCATTCATTAGGATAATTTAGCGGATAGGCGCCTTCGCCATAAAAATCGGGTAGAGATTGGTTAAGTTTGCCTCGGGCGAAATACACGCCGATAGGGGTGCGCTTATCCCCCTCAGATTGTTTAACGACACCGTTTTTACCTACAGTGATGTAATAGTCAGCCAGATACTGCAGTTTATCTCCCTGATTCTTGTACAAAAACAGGCGTGACTTGCTGGTGTCCACCACAATCAGGTGCTTCTGCTGAGTGTTAGGCGCGAGCAAGAGATTAGGCTGCTTATCCTGAATTTTTTGTGCCAGATAACGCTCGATGCGAACACGCGCTTCTTCTTGCAAGTCCTGGACGCCTTCATTCGGCAGGCTAACTGCCCCGCCAAATGCAAGTAAGTGTTTGCCTTGTGCCATCAGCAAGTCACCGCGTACCAAATAAGCGAGTTTAAAATTGGGCACCGCAGCAATCAGCTGGTCAATGGTATTCAGTGCCTGCTGCGTATTGCCTTCGGAAATTTCTACCAAGCTTTTGATAAGTAGGTTTTCTGCAAAGCTGCCGGCAATATTTGTGACGCCAGCAAGACTGTTGAGGCTGGCTTTGTTAATGCTGTTTTTAACAAAATCGCCTTTGGGCAGAAGATTGCTGAGGCTAAAGCGATTGATTGCCGTAGCGTTCCACGGCACCAAGGTAATGGCAGCTAATAATGAATAAATACAAACTTTTTTAACTAGCATGCTCTACGTCTTTTGCCCGAACTTCGGGCGCATAAAAAATCAATGGTACATCAACTTAATTGCTTGCAATTTCTTCGACAATATACCAATTATCGCCATCACGTTTCATTAACAGTGTTTTCGAAGTGCGAATAGGTTTGCCATCTGCGCGATAGTTTTGTTTAAATTTGACTTTTGCATTGGTGTCATCAGATTCAATTTTTATATTCGACAGCTCAATACTGATTTTTGAAGGCTTGTTAATACGTTCGCGACGCTGCTGCTCCCATGCCTGACGACTCAATCCTTTAGCCGGTTTAAAGCTAGCACCGTAACTTGCCAGGTATTGATCCACATTTTTGGCAGACCATGCTTTTGCCCACTTGTTAACGGCGGCTGTGATAGCTTCCTGGCCGTTGGCTGGAGCAGCCGATTTTTTGCTGTCATCTGCAGCGTTGCTGTTGGCTGAAGGCGTTGCGGCAACTACGATGTCGTTCGCAGGTTTGCTGGATTCTTTGGCAGCGATAGTGGTTTTGTTACCAGTGCCGAATAAATCTTTAATTAAGGATAGTTTGCCTTGTGCACGCGTGTTTGCAGTGTCGAGCTGCAACGCTTTGCCATAGGCTTCACTTGCCATGCGGGCATAGATATCACCCAGATTTTCATGTGCCGTTGCATAGCTAGGGTGAGTTTTGATTGCGGTTTCTAATGCTGCGCGGGCTTTATCAAATTGTCCCTGGTCTGCATAAAGCACTGCAAGGTTATTGTAAGGTTCAGGCAGTTTTGGGAACTTTTCAGTCACTTCAGTGAAGATTTTAATCGCTTCATCACGGCGGCCTTGTTCTGCAAGCAGCACACCTTTTAAAAACAAACCTTGTGCGCTTTTAGGGTTAGCTGCGATGTAGGTGTTGAGTCTGTCGAGCGCTACCGCAGTTTGGCCTTGGTCAGCCAGTTGCGAGATTTCCTTGAGTTCATCAGCATGCGCAATTGAGAAGGTTAAGCCGGCTGAAACTACCAGCAGGAATCTGGTGAGTGAATGAGCGAGCGGAGCAATAAAATTGTTCATTGTGATATACTTTTCAGCGGTTCAATAATACGTAATTCTATCAATAGCCTTAGCAACCTCCAATAGTTCATTTGTCTTTAAGCCGATATATTTATTTAAACTTTCTGTTAAGTCGCTGTGTTGAACAAATGGACTTCTATTTTATTTCCTGACACTGACTGTTTTTTTATTGCCATCATTATGTTGAAAATCTACAACACACTCGTTCGCGACAAGCAAATTTTTAAGCCGATTGTGGCTGGTAAAGTCAGCATGTATGTCTGCGGCATGACGGTTTATGATTTTTGTCATCTGGGGCATGCGCGCGTGATGGTGGTGTTTGACATGGTCAGCCGCTGGCTGCGTGCTTCCGGCTATGAGGTCACTTATGTGCGTAATATCACGGATATTGATGACAAAATCATCAAGCGCGCCAACGAGAACAATGAGTCTATCGCGCAGCTGACAGAGCGTTTTATTGATGCCATGAATGAGGATGCAACGAAACTGGGGGTGATGCGCCCGGATATTGAGCCTAAGGCCACTGCATTTGTGGGTGGTATGCTCGACATGATTCAGGCCTTGGTGGATAAAGGTTTTGCTTATGCAGCAGAAAACGGCGATGTTTTTTACGCTGTAAACAAGTTTGATGGTTATGGCAAGTTATCCGGTAAATCGCTGGAAGACCTGAGAGCGGGTGAGCGTGTCGAAGTGGATAGCTTCAAGCGTGACCCCATGGATTTCGTATTATGGAAAGCTGCTAAACCTGGTGAGCCGAGTTGGGATTCTCCTTGGGGTAAAGGCCGTCCAGGCTGGCATATTGAGTGTTCTGCCATGAGTTCACATCACTTAGGGCAGCACTTTGATATTCATGGTGGTGGGCAGGATTTGCAGTTCCCGCACCACGAAAACGAAATCGCCCAATCAGAAGCCGCGCACAGCCATGATGGTCAACCCTGCCAGATGGTGAATTACTGGATGCACAATGGCTTTGTCCGCGTCGATGATGAAAAAATGTCTAAATCCTTGGGCAATTTTTTTACCATTCGTACCGTGTTGGAAAAATATGATGCCGAGGTCGTGCGCTTTTTCATTTTGCGCGCACATTATCGCAGCCCGTTAAACTACTCGGATCAGCATCTGGATGACGCCAAATCTGCATTAACCCGCTTATACACCGCATTGCGTGGTTCCAGCCTTGATGCTGAGCAGCCAGATTGGCGGCAGCCGCAGGCGGCGCGATTTAAAGCAGCGATGGATGATGACTTTAATACACCGGAAGCGATAGCAGTGCTGTTTGATTTGGCGAATGAAGCCAACAAAACCAAAGATAGCCATACCCAAGCTTTGTTGAAAAATTTGGCTGCAGTATTAGGTCTGCTACAGAGAACTCCGGATGAGTTTTTGCAAGGAGAGCTTGAGCAGTCGCTGGATATTGAGGGACTGATACAGGCTCGCTTGCAAGCTAAGAAAAATAAAAATTTTGCTGAAGCGGATGCCATCAGAAAACAACTCGCAGATGCGGGTATTATTTTGGAAGATACGCCGCAAGGCACAACATGGCGCCGTGCGTAAAATCTGCTTCATCACTCGTATAAAAAACTTTGTAGTCAAAATTAATGTGTAAGGAATTCATATGCCAGTAAAACTCAGCGCGCCAGATGCGAGTGCATTATTGCCGGTACCGGGTGTGAAGTTAGGGTATGCCGAAGCGCACGTGCGCAAACCTAATCGCAAAGATGTATTAGTGATGACTTTGCCGACAGGGTCACGCGTGTCAGGCGTATTCACACAAAACCGTTTTTGTGCAGCGCCTGTGGTGCTGTGTAAACAGTTTTTGGCGCAGAATCAAGGCGTGCGTGCTTTGCTGGTCAACACCGGTTGTGCCAATGCAGGCACTGGAGAGCAAGGTCTTGCACTTGCACAGCAAACTTGCCATGCATTGGCGGGTTTGCTGAATATTCAAGCCAATCAGGTACTGCCGTTTTCAACTGGTGTGATTTTAGAACCATTGCCGTCTGATAAGGTGATTGCAGGTTTGCCGCAGGCAATTGCTAATTTAAAAGAAGACAATTGGTTGAATGCTGCTGAAGCCATTATGACCACAGATATTGTCGCAAAAGGTACTTCACGTCAGATTCAGCTGGATGGAAAAACCGTCACCATAACCGGTATCAGCAAAGGTTCCGGCATGATACATCCCAACATGGCGACCATGCTTGGCTATATCGCAACCGATGCAGCGGTGAGCCAGAAAGCGCTGGACGCCATTATTCAATATGCTGTGAATAAATCATTCAATTGCATCACCGTAGATGGCGACACCTCAACCAACGACAGTCTGATTCTGATGGCTACCAATTTGGCGGGTAATGCGGAAATTTGTGAGGCGTGCCCTGAGTTTGGCCTACTACGCGAAGCTATCACCGATGTCGCCATAGCGCTGGCACAAGCGATTGTGCGTGATGGCGAAGGTGCGACAAAGTTTATGACGGTGATGGTCGAAGGTGGTAAGTCCGAACAGGAATGTCGCAAAGTCGCTTATGCGATTGCACATTCACCACTCATCAAAACAGCCTTTTTCGCTTCAGACCCTAATCTAGGCCGGATTCTGGCAGCCATTGGCTATGCCGGTATTGAAGATCTTGATGTGAACGCGCTCCAGCTTTATCTCGGCGATGTGCTCGTTGCAGAACACGGTGGGCGTGCGGCAACTTATCGCGAAGAGCAGGGTGCAGCGATTATGAAAGAATCAGATATTCTGGTGCGCGTAGTGCTGAATCGCGGTGAGGAAAACATCACGATCTGGACTTGTGACTTTTCTTACGATTACGTCAAAATTAATGCCGATTATCGTTCCTGATTAAAATCTGCATTCTATCGGGCATTCTATTTTGAGCAAAATTACGCATGCCGCAGTTGGCATTATTCAGCGTGCTGATGGATGGGTGCTGCTAGGGAAACGCCCCCCCGGCAAGCCATGGGAGGGTTACTGGGAATTTCCCGGCGGCAAAGTTGAAGCTGGTGAAACCCCAGAGTCTGCCTTAACCCGAGAGCTGCACGAGGAGCTTGGCATACAAGTGAGGCTTTGCTATCCGTGGATTACACGCAGCTATGATTATCCTAACAAGTATCACGCGGATGGCACGCTGAATAGTCCTGCTAAAACAGTCAAGCTGCATTTTTTTATTGTGGAACAGTGGCAAGGTGAAGTGCAGAGCCTGGAGCAGCAACATCTGTCATGGCAACTGCCGACACGGCTTGAAGTTGCCCCGATGCTGCCGGCGAATGCACCGGTGATGGCAGCCTTGAGTCTGCCGCGTATATATGCAATCACTAATTTGCAGGAAATAGGTGGTGAGCGTTTTTTCAGCGCTTTAAAAGTTGCGCTGGATAATGGATTGCGAATGCTGCAAGTACGTGAAAATCAGCTTACTGAAAATGCTTTTCAAAGTTTTGCAGAGAAGGTTGCCGCTATGGCGTCTCCATACGGAGCGAAAATCTTCATTAATTCAGATATTGCGCTGGCAAAAGCCCTTCATGTCTCTGGTGTGCATTTTACTTCCGCTCAATTAATGAATTTGAAATCAAAGCCGGAGGGCATGCTATGCGGCGCTGCCTGCCATAATCCACAAGAGCTGCTGCAGGCCGCAGCGCTTGGGCTAGACTATGTCACGCTCTCACCCGTCAATCCGACACAGAGCCATCCCGATGCGAAGACGCTGGGCTGGCATCAGTTTGCAGACTGGATAGAGGATTATCCGATTCCGGTTTATGCTCAGGGTGGTATGCGGCAGGATGACTTAAGAACGGCGCGCACCCATGGCGCACATGGGATTGCGCTCCAGCGTGCCATTTGGGACACGCCTTAATTGGGTGGTTGGGAACGAACTAGTGATGCTGGTGGTGTTTGTGGTCGTCGTGAGCGTCGTCATCGGCCGCGGATTTAACATGCATGCTCACCGTTTGTTTTAGCTCTTGCACACCTGCTCTAAAGGTTAAAACAAAGTTAACCTTGTCGCCAACATTCAGCGATTTTTTTAAATCAAACAGCATTAAATGATAGCCACCCGGTGCGAGTGCGTAGGGTTTGCCTGCCGTGAGTGGCAACTCTCTAAGCATGCGCATTTTCATCACGCCATTCTGCATGCTCATGCTATGGATTTCTACACTCTTAGTGACATTACTTTCAACGTTAATCAACACGATATTCTGCTGGCTGGTTAATGTCATATAAGCAGCACTCACTTCTTGCCCAGGCAATGTATTGCGCACCCAGGCATTATCGATAGTGACCAAATCTTCTGCGTTGGCAAAGGATATTGTGCTTAGCTGCATTGTACAAAGTGTCAGCACGGCAAACATATTGCGCGTGTGTTGTATTATTAATTTGAGGATATTCATGTGTTGTTTATTCATGCATTGTTTCAAGCGTGGTAAGGTGTTGCAGATAAACCGCTTTCGTTGTCGTCTTCAGATGCGACTGCAGGAATCGCATATTGTTCACTTGCCCACAGGCCAAGATCAATCAATTTACAGCGCTGGCTGCAAAAAGGGCGAAACGGATTTTCTGGTGAATAATTTGTAGGCTGTTTGCAGCTAGGGCACGCGATAATTTTGTGTTTATTAGCAGACATCGTTTAATTTTAACGCTTAAAGTTTTGTAAGTTACAAGTTGCACAATGTGAGTGAGAACGGGATATCTTCTTCACATTTTTGCGGACGCTGTGTGCAATCCAGCGTATTGAAGCGGATGTTGATAGCGTATTTGTTAGCGCTGACTTCAGGGAAACATTTGATATCGTCAGCCGTTTCAATTTTCAGCATTTGCGCTGGTTTGGCTCCGCCTAGCATTTGCTGATAAGCGCCATTTACTGCAACGACCTTGCCTGTTGTGCCGCTGCCGCGCAGGATGCGTAAGATGATAATGATGGCCTGCTGCATCGGGATAAGCGGCTCAAGCCAGAATTTAAAATCATGCATGCGACGCTCTTCACCCAGTCCTAACCAATAATGATAAGAGGGTACGTCAAATTCACATACGCCACCTGGTATACCGGCACGCTGTTTGATGCTCATCAGCCACTCGTTGCTGCGCAGTGTTTGCCCTAATTTACTGGGGTCTGTGCGTAACCCATTGGCAGCGGCATCGATGTCACTGAGCGCTTCCTGTAAGGCGTCAGCAGCAATTGCAGGGTTGCCTACCAAGCTGCGTAAATTGTGTTTCTGCCTATCAAGTTCTTGCAACAAATCCAGTTTGAGTTCTGCTCGGTCAACCACATCCAGAATCTGCAGTAGTGTCAATAATGCACAGTGATGGTGGTATTCGTGCCTGGCTTCAACGTTATGCAGCACTTTTGCGAACAAATCCTCCACTCGCAGCAGGGTGCGAATGCGTTCATTAAACGGATAATCGTAACTAGGCATAGTAGTAACTAGGCATTATCTCAGCAGGGCTTTGTTTATAACGTTATTGTATTAGGTGTACTTTAAATTCATGCAGCATAACTAATGTGAATTAAAGTTGAATTGAATTATTAAATTTATTTGCTAACTATGCAAGTTTTAATAAGTTTTTTATGTAATTTATTAACTTGTTTGTTTAGATGCTCTAAAGTACTGTTGTTTTCGATGATTTCATCAGCCAGTTGCAGGCGACGCTCGCGACTCACCTGTGCGGCCATCATCGCACGAACTTCGTTTTCAGTGAGCTGGCTGCGTGTCATCGCACGTTCAATCTGCAGCTGTTCATCACAATCAATCACCAGTGCCTTGTTGACAACATCTTGATAGCGGTTATTTTCGAACAGTAAAGGAATGACCAGTAATTGATAAGCTGGCTGCAGCTTTTTTTGATTTGCCTGTAGCTGATTTAGGGCTGCATGATGGATTGCGGGGTGGATCAATTGTTCCAGCTTTTTACGCTGTACAGGGTCTGCTAACACCAGCGCTCTTAATTTTGCGCGATTCAAGCTGAGGTCGGTGTTAAATACTTCGCTGCCAAATAAGTCCCTTATCTGTTGCAAAAAGGGGTTGCCTGTCGCTGTAAGCGCATGACTGATAGCATCCACATCCACCACAGGCACACCTAAAGCGGCAAATTGTTTTGCTGCTTCGTTTTTGCCTGAGCCTATGCCGCCAGTGAGTGCTACTACGTACATGATGTATGAATGCTAGGGGAGGTAAAAATTCGCCAGCTGTTGACCGTAAAACAGTGCAGCGATGCCGCCAATAGCTAGATACGGGCCAAATGGCATAGGAATGTTTTTGTCGCGTTTGGTTAACATAATGAAACCCATGCCGATAAGTGCACCTAGTGTGGATGATAATAAAATCACTGCAGGCAACATCTGCCAGCCAAACCATGCGCCAATCGCGGCCAGCAGTTTGAAATCACCATAACCCATACCCTCTTTGCCGCGAAGCAGTTTAAATAGCCAGAATACTGACCATAGCACCAGATAGCCTGCCATTGCACCTATGACCGCTGATTTCAAATCAGTAAAACCATAATTTAGATTAAATAGGAGGCCTAACCACAGCAGCGGCAAAGTAATATCGTCTGGCAACAGCTGCGTGTCAAAATCGATAAAAGTTAATGCGATCAGCGCTAATACGAATGCGGATGCGAACAGCGTGGTGTAACTATAGCCAAATTTCCAGCTGGCCAGCCCCAAGAGCGTTGCAGTCAGGATTTCAATACATGGATAACGAATGCTAATGTGGTTTTTGCAGGCGCGGCAGCGACCTTTTAGAAATAAATAACTTACGACAGGGATGTTTTCAATCGCGCTTATTTTGTGGGTGCAATGCGGGCATGCAGAGCGCGGGTTTAACAGGTTAAATTTCACCTCGGGCGCTCGCTCTTTGCCCTGAAGTTCCAGGCAGTTATTTTGCCAATCTCGCTCCATCATTTTTGGCAGGCGGTAAATCACCACATTCAGAAAACTGCCCAACATTAAACCGAATAAAATGGAGATGCAGATGAAAAGCGTTTGATTTTGTTGCAGTAAGCTGGATATTTCAGTGAGGCCGGAGGTCATACAGGTTCCTTCAATAATTTTTCAGACTATAGCGTGCCGGACAGGTGCTGTAAACTTAATCGATAGCTTGAAATTTGCGCGAGCTGCCACCATTGTCATCAAGTAATCGGCATTATAATGATGATGTAAGGTAATACAGAAATAAGGAATCAAACATGACAGATACTAACGATCAACAAGACATTATCGAGCTGTTAAAAGCTGAAATCGCTCACCCGGAATGGGATGAGCTTATTATTTGTCGCGTTGAGGTTGACCTTCCAAGTTGGTTAACGCAATTGGCAGGCGGAAAAGGCTGGGAGGTTTATGCGGAAGATGAAGAAGAAAACTGCATCAGTTTTGCCATGCGCGAAGTATCTACAAAGCAGCCTAAGCTTGCAGAAGTGACTTTGTACCATAACGGTTATGCAGTGGTAGATGTAGACGGTAAAGCATTGTTTGATGGCTCGTTGACTTCAGGTACCAGCAAATGCGCGCAACTGACCTATTATCATGCCGATAGCGGTGAGAAAATTACTCTTAATTAATTTTTAATCAGAATGCCTGCGGCAGTCTTACAGCTTTAAAAGCTGCGGGTAACTGCAAATGTGGCCAATTCAACTAAAGCGCGTTTAAATTCAGAATCCGGGAAGTGCTCGATTGTTGCGAGGCACTTTTGGGATTCAATTTCAGCCAGTTTTTTCACATGTGCAAGTGCGCCGGTTGCGTGCACAGCTTCTATTACCACTGGCAGATGTTCGATGCCGCCGTTTTCAATGGCGTGGCGAATTTTCGCGCTCAGTGCTGGCTCACTGTGATGCATGGCGTATAGTATGGGCAGTGTAGGCTTGCCCTCGGCCAGATCGTCACCAAGATTTTTGCCAATTTCTTCAGTGTTGCCGCTCAAATCCAGAATATCATCTACCAGCTGAAATGCTGTACCCAGATGCATGCCATATAAACTTAGCGCAGCTTCGTCTTGGGTGCTAGCTTTACTGGCAATCGCGCCCAGCTGGGAAGCGGCTTCAAATAGTTTTGCAGTTTTATAATGAATGACTTTTAAATAGTCATCATCATTAATGTCAGCATTGTTGATGTTGAGCAACTGCAACACTTCACCTTCGGCGATCACATTTGTGGCATTACTGAGTACTTCCATGACGCGCATATTCTGAATACGCACCATCATTTGAAAGGTGCGTGAATAGACGAAGTCCCCAACCAGTACGCTAGCTGCGTTGCCAAATATCGCGTTGGCAGTGCTTTTCCCTCGGCGTTTGGATGATTCGTCGACTACATCATCATGTAATAAAGTTGAGGTGTGAATGAGTTCTACAATGGCTGCCAGCTGATAATGTTCAGGCTTGAGCTTCCCAAACAGTCCACCCGCGAGCAGCACCAAAATAGGACGCAGTCTTTTGCCGCCACTGTTGATGATGTATTCTGCTACTTGATTGACCAAAGGAACTTCAGAATGTAGTGACGTCCGTATTACGGTATCTACCTGAGTTAAATCATCGTGAATGCAAGAATGAATGTGTCGTATCGCCACGTTAAAAAAACCTTAAAAAATGGTCACGTATTTTATCACAGGCGCTGGTCTGCCTAATCCAAAAACACAGCCCACGATCAGCTTAAAGGTGGCATAATCTTCAATCGTCAGCATTGCCTCAAATATTTTTGTTTTTGGTAAAGATTATGGTTTGCTTTGCTAAATATTTTGCGTATAATGCGCGATTCTTTTGAAGTATGAGTTAAAGGCATAATCATGTATGCAGTAATCAAAACTGGTGGTAAACAATATCGCGTAGTTCCAGGCGAAAGATTAAAAGTTGAAAAATTAGAAACTGAAGTTGGCGGCACAGTCACGTTGAATCAGGTTCTGATGGTTTCTGATGGCGACAAAACAACAATTGGCTCACCGATTGTTAAAGGCGCTAGCGTTAAAGCGACAGTTGTTTCACATGGCCGTGGCGACAAAGTGATGATTTTCAAAATGCGTCGTCGTAAGCACTATCGTAAAACTCAAGGCCATCGCCAGAGTTTTACTGAAATCAAAATCGAAGCAATTGCTGCTAAATAAGTCATTCAAGAATTAAGGATTAAATCATGGCACACAAAAAAGCAGGCGGTAGTTCACGTAACGGTCGCGACTCACAGGCGCAACGCTTAGGCGTTAAAGCATTTGGTGAGCAATTTGTTTCAGCTGGCAGCATTATCGTACGTCAGCGCGGCACAAGAATGCATGCCGGTGAAAATGTAGGTATGGGTAAAGATCACACGCTGTACGCGAAAGCTGACGGTAAAGTAAGTTTCACCGTTAAGGGTGCATTAAAACGTAAAACTGTGAACATTATCCCAGCTTAATATTCACGGTCTTACAAGAAGCCCTGTCGTTTTGATAGGGCTTTTTTGTTTTTTGGGTTTAGTCTTTATAATGAGCCCTGCCTCCCAAATGTGCGGCTGATGCAAAATCAAACGCGTATGGAGCGGAGTAACCAAATCGCACAATCAGTGCATTGAGGATATGAGCAGCGTGCAAACTTGAGTTTGCACGCTTAGCCATTATTAGATATGAAATTTATAGACGAAGCAACGATTAAGATATTCGCAGGCGATGGCGGCAACGGCGTCGCCACATTTCGTCGTGAAAAGTATGAACCGATGGGTGGTCCAAGTGGCGGTGACGGTGGCCGTGGCGGTTCTATCATCGTTGAGGCTGATCGCAATATTAATACGCTAGTGGATTATCGCTACACGCGCTCTTTCAGGGCGCAGCGTGGCGAAAATGGTCGAAGTGCAGAATGTTATGGCGCAAAAGGTGAAGACATGGTGTTACGCGTGCCAGTCGGCACTGTGATATCGGATAAATCTAGCGGACAAGTGCTGGTAGATCTGAGTGCGCATGGCCAGCGCGCACTCATGGCCAAAGGCGGCAACGGTGGCTTGGGCAATGTGCATTTTAAATCTAGCCTTAATCGTGCGCCACGGCAGTGCACCAAAGGCGAGCCAGGCGAAGAGATGGAGTTGTATCTTGAGCTAAAAGTGCTGGCTGATGTCGGGTTGCTGGGCATGCCTAATGCGGGAAAATCTACTTTTATTCGATCTGTTTCGGCAGCTAAGCCAAAAGTAGCAGATTATCCGTTCACCACATTACATCCTAATTTAGGCGTGGTGCGTGTGGATGCTGAGCGCAGTTTTGTGATTGCTGATATTCCGGGCATTATTGAAGGTGCGGCTGAAGGGGCGGGTTTGGGCCATCAGTTCCTGCGTCATTTGGCGCGTACTTCCCTATTGCTGCATTTGGTAGATATTGCGCCATTTGATGAAAATGTAGACCCTGTCTATGAGGCCAAAGCGATAGTAGAGGAGCTCAGAAAATATGATGAGGCACTTTATAATAAGCCGCGCTGGCTGGTGTTGAATAAAATTGACATGCTGCCTGATGCTGAAGATGTTGTTAAAAAGTTTGTCCAAGCTTATGGCTGGACAGGGCCGGTGTTCGCCATTTCTGCGATTAGCGGCATGGGTTGCAAAGAGCTCACCTACGCGATTATCCAGCACATCGAAGAAACTCGGCTGGCGCATAATGAGGTAGAGCGTGCATCTGCAGAAACTATTGAAATCAAGCATGAATCAGCCTGAATTTAAATCTTTAGTGGTGGATGCCGACATTATTGTTATTAAAGTTGGCTCCAGCTTAGTGACAAATAACGGTAACGGACTGGATCAGACCGCTATAGCACAATGGGCGGCGCAAATAGCCAAACTGGCGGCGTTGGGCAAGCAGATTGTGTTGGTATCCAGCGGTGCCGTGGCAGAAGGCATGCAGAGACTGGGCTGGAAAAAACGACCAACTGCAGTGAATGAGCTGCAGGCTGCCGCAGCGGTAGGTCAAATGGGGCTGGTGCAGATGTACGAAAGTTGTTTTGCTAAACATCAGCTGCACACAGCACAGGTGCTGTTAACACATGATGACTTGGCAGACCGCAAGCGTTACTTAAATGCGCGCACCACGCTACGCACTTTGTTGGACATGAAAGTTATTCCAATTATTAATGAGAATGACACGGTAGTCACCGATGAAATCCGGTTTGGTGATAACGATACGCTAGGTTCTCTGGTGGCAAATCTGATTGAAGCTGACACGCTGATTATTTTAACTGATCAGCAAGGTTTATATTCTGCAGATCCGCGCAGCAATCCAGATGCGCAATTTATTCATTCGGCCAAGGCTGGTGACCCAGCACTGGAACGTATGGCGGGTGGTGCTGGAACCAATATCGGCACCGGTGGAATGCTGACTAAAATTTTGGCAGCCAAACGCGCAGCACGCAGTGGCGCACACACGGTAATTGCTTCCGGTCGTGAGCCGGATGTGTTAGTCCGTCTGAGTAATGGTGATGCAATTGGTACGCATCTGGAAGCAACTCAAATGAAAACAGCAGCCCGCAAACAATGGCTTGCGGATCATCTGCGCATGTCCGGCAAATTGGTGTTGGATGCAGGTGCGGTGCAAGTGTTGAAAACTGAGGGTAAAAGCCTGTTGCCGATTGGCGTGACAGCGGTTGAAGGGTATTTTGAGCGTGGAGATGTGGTAGCCTGTGTAGATGCTGCTGGTGTTGAAGTGGCAAGAGGCTTAGTCAATTACAGCGCCAGTGAGTCTGCGCGGATTATGCGTAAGCCGAGTAGTGAAATTGAGAAGATATTAGGTTATGTGGATGAGGCAGAATTAATACACCGCGATAACCTCATTTTGTTGTAACGTGAATTAACGCATTTAAAAGGAAAGCTCGTGGCAAACAAAAAACCATTAGTCGCCATTATCATGGGTTCAGACAGTGATTGGCCGGTCATGAAAAATGCAGCGCAAATGCTGGCTGATTTTGGTGTGGCTTATGAAGCCAAGGTTGTTTCGGCGCATCGCACGCCTGATTTAATGTTCTCGTTCGCGGAAACAGCGGCAGCCAACGGCTTTCAGG
>Ga0209835_1000258_pt1 | contig 36176 bp, 36 predicted proteins | sample LakKivwa52mmetaG_FD_184138 | JGI IMG/M metagenome (GOLD analysis project Ga0209835, IMG submission 184138) | Anoxic lake water microbial communities from Lake Kivu, Rwanda to study Microbial Dark Matter (Phase II) - Lake Kivu water 52m metaG... | ecosystem: Environmental > Aquatic > Freshwater >... | reverse complement strand
GCGTGGCCATCGTCGGATATACCAATGCCGGAAAATCGACGCTTCTCAATCGCATGGTCGATGAATCAAAACGCGCTTTAGCCGAAGAGAAGAAAGTTTATCAAGAAGATCGATTATTCGCGACGCTGGAGACGGCTTCACGATTGATTGTGTTACCTAATAACCGTAGATTCGTCGCCATCGACACGGTTGGTTTTGTCAGACACATGCCGGCACATCTGATTGCCGCGTTCCGTTCAACGCTAGAAGAAATAACCGAAGCCGATTTAATCGTGCATGTGCTTGACGGATCAAGTCATGAACAACAGACGCACGCTCGCGTGGTGATGGAGGCGATGTATGACATCGGCGTGGGCGACACGCCTGTTATCTATGTTCGCAACAAAATGGACCTTGTCGGAAATCCAATCGTAAAACTCGAGATGGAGACACTGGACTTGTCGGCCAAAACCGGCTCGGGAGTTTTAAGATTACTCGCCCACATCAGCGTCGAGATGGATCAATACTTTCAAACCGTCGTGCTGTCAATCCCCTATGATGAGCAAGCGATTGTCGGCGCGCTTCATGAAGACGGTTATGTGTTCCATACCTATAACGGTCCGGAAACGATTACGGTCGACGCCGAACTACCTAAACGCTATTTGACGAAATATGCTAAATACATCGTTTCCAGCAGCGACATCGGGGAAATGTACCACCCTTCATAAAATAGGCGGGTTTTACAATCATTATTAATGAAAACGGCGAGTAATCGCCGTTTATTTTATATTAGCCGTTTTTTGGAAACCTTGGCGATTTTGACTGCCCCAAGCACCCGTTTCCGAGAGGGCTGAAAACGTTGCCTTAATGCGATGAAGACTCATCAATTGCCTAAAGCCGAAGTTTTCTAAAATGCAAAACATGACGAGCACGGCGACGTCTTTGATTGAATAAAACGTCGACTTGCGTTCGGAGATGAATACTGAGAATAGCGATATCACCAGACCAAAGCCAATCGTGACGCCGAATAATAAAATGACAAGCGGCACATTTAATAGATTGAGCGCGAACCCCAGCAATATGGCAAGATATCCAACGCCCTCGATAAACGGACCCATCATCTCAAACATGAAAAAGTAGGGGAAACCAAGCATGCCCGGTTGTTTGTATTGCGGTCGTAACAAGATGCGACGGTGGAGGCTTAAAATATCTAACAGGCCGCGCTGCCAGCGGTTGCGCTGCTTGAGAAGACTCTTTAAGTCCGAAGGCAGTTCGGTATAACAATTGGCGTGATGGACATAGGAAACACGGTAATATCGTTTATTGACCAACGCTTGGTAAGTCAGGCGCACAACTAGTTCCATATCTTCGCCGACGGTGTCTTTTTTTAGTTTGCCAAGCGCCGTTAGATAACCACCGGTCTCCAATAATTCTTCACGCTTAAAGATGCCAAAGGCTCCGGAGATAATCAATAGTGAACGAAGTTCCGACCAACCGATGCGACCGCTGGTGAAGGCACGTAAGTATTCCAGGGTTTGGAAACGGACGAGCGTCTTTTTGCCAAGCCCGCTTTTTTCGATTTTGCCACGATCGACAATCGAACCATTGACAGGAATGATGTTGCCCCCAAGGGCGATATGGGGAATGTCATCATCAAGCGTCACGCTCATGAGTTTGAGCAAAGCATTTTCTTCAAGCAGCGAATCGGCGTCGATGCCGCATACATATCCGCCTTTTGACGCATTGATGCCCATGTTCAAAGCATCGGCTTTGCCCCCGTTTTCTTTGTCGATGACAATCAGGTTAGGAATCAAAGGATTGACATAGACGCCCCGAAGCGGTTGGGTTGGTAGTGACTGCTTGAAAAAAGGATGTTTTCTTTCAAGTTTGAAATGGGTTATCAAAACATCGATCGTTTTATCTTTGGATCCATCGTTTACAACGATGACTTCATAGCTGGGATATTTCAAATTAAGCAGAGAAGTCACGCTTTCGGTGATGCTTAACTCCTCGTTATAAGCCGGAGCGATGATTGAAATCGAAGGTAATAAGCCGTGTTCAAATAATAGATTGAGGCGCTTTATTTTCCATAGACGTTCGGTTTTAAACGCACCGAATAGAGAAATAGCTAATAGCAAAAGATAAACGCCATTAGCGGTCAAGAAGTAGAATACAACGGCATAGTTGAGACGGACGACCCAAAGCGTGAAAGGAGTCGGACTTTGAAAGATGTTACGAATTTCAAATAAGAAAGTCATAAAAGGAAATAGCACGATGCCAACGATAATCCAGGCGATGATCCAGCGCCGTTTTCCCTTATCAAGTGCGGCTTTGGGACGCGCCGTTTGCGGTTTAGGTTTTCGTAGTAACCCTAGCGACGCCAGCGCGGCATCGTTGAGATAGATGCAAAATTGATCGAGTAAATAATCATCGCCTACTGCCGCTTTCCGCAGCGGGCGTAGCAAATAACTAACGACTTCCTCCGATTGATTTTGATTGATAAAATCAATCAGATCTTCGATTAAATGCAATTCCAACATCTTCAGTATAATCGATTCGATGTAACGATAATCGTTTTGCGACATGCGCACGATTAGGTAATCGATATGATGCGATAGCACGCGGGCGATGCCTTCTTGCTGGGCGGTGCGCTTAACAAGGGGATACATCCCCAACACGCGCAGTAGTAAAGTTTTCGAATCATAGACGATGCGCGATAGGGCACCGACGCGTTCGCTATCATAAATGCCGCCGTCGAGTTCGTTGATGAGGCAATCAACCATCGATTCACTGACTTGACTACTGCTCGCTCGAATAGCGTATCGCTTAATTATCTCGCTAGGATGATTCAAAAAAATGTCTTTTGATAGTTCGTTTGGGTGTTGATTGAACAAGGCGACAAGCGCTTTTTCATGAAGCGCAGATAGTCCATCTTGGGTCAATACGAACAGGCAATAATCACGCCACAGCGGATCATAGACTTGATTGGCGATTTCTAAAAGCAAAGCGCGGACTTCAATCCGGGCATCGTTCATATAAGCGGTCAAGGTCTGTTTGTATTTGTCGTAGCGGTTTTTGATTAAGGCAACGAGCCATTTGGAAAAATCCGAATCGGCTTCATCAAGAAAATCAAATAGAAAATCAAAATCGTCTTGGTCGAGTAGATTGGCCAGCGAATAAGCAAGCATGAATCTGACCGGAGCGCTTTTTTCCCGATATAACCTACGCTTTAATGCGTTGTAAGCCTTTTTTGTTTTTAGTGCGGCAACATAGCTAATCGCCACGAGACGATATGATTTATATGGATGTGATAGTCGACGAAATTGCCGTCTTGTGAATGGACGACGCATTAAGTCGGCGATGATGCGTTCGCGCACTTCCGGCTCAATTTGTATTTGCGTTTCAATGTCAAGAAGCACATCAAAAAACGGACGAATAAACCGCGGCAATTTGATGTTTTCGCCATCATAGTAACGGGCATAGAATAAATCGCGAGCCCGGCTTTGCCTATTTCCTTCGGTTTTGTGAATCATCGCCTGGATAAAAATGGCGATAATCAATACACCGCTTAATGACAAAAAACCATACAAGATGTATAACGCTTCATCAATGGTCATAACTTACTTGTTTTTCTGGCTTTGTAGCGTTGCACATGACCGAGCAGTTCTTCGGGAATAATCGGTTTTTCAAGCAGCAAGTCGACCCCCAACAAATTGGCGCGTCGGATATTGGCGACCGTCTTGGAGTGGGACACCATAATAAACGGCAGATGATTATATGATTTGCTTTCATTCAGTGATTTCTTAAACGCAAAACCATCGATTTTCGCAAGGTTGATTTCTGAGACGATGATGTCGATTGGTCGCTTATCCAAAATATCGTTGGCTTCGATGACGTCTTTGGCACTGACCACCGCGTAGTTGATGCGCTTGAAGATGCGCGTCAGCATGTTGCGGTTGATATCATCTTCGTCAATGAGCAAAATGACGCCTTCGATGATTTCTTCGCTGGGGACGGCCTTCTGTCCGATTTGACCGCCGCCTTGGGTGATAGCATGGCTCAGCCGCCGCTCTAACTCCGATAAAAGTAGACGCGCCGCTTCGTCAATCACGACATCGCGAGCAATTTCACCACTATTCATCAAGGAACTGGAGATTGATACTTTTTCAATGAATTGGTTTGAAGATGCAATAACGTTGCGTAGCTTAATGGCTGCGGCCATTAATCGTTCGGGCGTCGTTTCCTTGAAATATAACAGCAAATGCGGTCCGTTAAGTTTGAATAACATATCATTTGCGCCCATGATTTGCTCGACATGATACTTTAAGTGCCGTAGTGATTCATCACCGGTCACTTTGCCGTATTTTTGGTTGATGTGCGTCAATTGGTCGAGACGCACCATTGCAAAACCGCGCACATATGGCGGAAGCGGCAAACTGGTCAAATCGGCTTTCATGAGTTCGCGGAAGAAATTCTCGTTGTATAAACCAGTGTTGACATCTTTTAATAGCGCCGATTCGGCTTTGGCCATCGCTGATTCTAATTGCGTGATTTTTTGCTTTAATTGGCGTTTTTCTTCTTCGAGTTGTTCTTTTTGTCGTTCAATGTCGACGACTTGCGCTTTGTATACGCCAGGTTTGAGGAGACCATATTGAGTTTGATAAATGTTGGACAGGGGTTCTAACAAAACGAGAGTTTCGCTACCGCCACGAGCGTATAGGTGTTTGAAGACGGCATCGTAAAGAGGGTAACCAACGATGTTTGTGGCCCTTACTTCCATGGTGGATGGTTCAAGCGTAACCGGGCCATAAGAAAATAGTTCGAGCACTTTTTGCTTGTCCATTGTTTTTAACAATGTGTTGACGATATGGTTGATGATTTCCGGAAAGTTGATATCTTTTTTGCCCTGGGCATCGTATTGGAAAACTTGTCGCGTGTTATAAAAATCGAGGCGATAGGCGTTATCAATGGCGTCGATGGCGGTTTTGCCCTCAAACGAGATTCCATAGTAGGGAAAAATCGTTTGAATCGGCATGTGCGTGATTTTTCTTAGCGGTTCCTTGATGAAATCGGAACTGGGCATCGTCGTTTTATGGAAATCGTAAACCGCACTTTTCCAAGCATCGGGTTTGGGGTTTGGAGGCAATTGGAACGATGAAAACATCGTCGATGAGAAAAGCGTCGAGCTCAGCGGATGATAAGTCATGAACATCTGCGGGAAGGGCAAAAATAAAAGTGGGACGAATTTTAAGGCGATGTTTTCATCAATGGTGAGGATGTATTTTAACTCGTCAATCGTGATGAGGTTAAGACTGGGAAACATTTCCAGAATCGGTCTTCCAAACAAGTACGTGGTGATGACCTTTCCTTTGAATCCATCTTCCACCAAGCGTTTAAACGTGCCGCAATAAGTCATGTTGGCGGTTTGAATCATCAGATAATCGACTTCCGAAATCGGTCCGATTGTCTTTATCGAATTAGCCCAAGCATCGTAGTGAAATACCGGGGGAACATCGACAACTTTAAAATGGTCAATGACACGCATGGTCATATGGCGGGCGATCAGGTGCTGACGCAAATATCCAATCTGATTCGGCCGTTAATGAATGGATGTCAAACAATCGGGCGTTTTGGCGGCGATGAGTTTGCGGTCATTTTGCCGGGTTCTGGAGAAAAAGAAGCCGAAGCCAAAGCCCAAGAAATCATCGAACTTGTCAAAGGCGAAACATTTACCGAACACAAATTAACATTAGCCATCAGCGTCGGCGTCGTAACCATTATTCCTGACGCGACTACCGATTTCGACACGTATTATCGGTTAGCCGATGAAGGTTTGTACATGGCCAAAAAAGCAACTAAAAGTGCATGGAAACGCGCTAGTCTAAAGCCAGAAAGCAAAACATGAGCGAACATCGGCAAGTCGTCTATCAAACGCTACATGAAGTCGTGACCTTAATTGAAGGACGTTTTGGTGTTCACCCAGTCGTTTACGGATCACTTGGCGTCGAGTTGGCACTTAACAAAGACTATGATGCCCAAGACGTCGATCTTCTGCTCGATGATGAGATTGTCAGCGGCGATCAATTGCCATTACTGCTACATAAAGCCGGTTACAAACGCGTCGTCAAACCATATTTGGCGTTTAAGAAAAACGGCGTCGAAGTCGAAATTGCCAGGCAGTCGTATTGGAAAAAAGAAGCTGGATTTCTTGATGAAAATCCCCTTCTTATCAATCGTGACATGGCGTCATATTCAGTACTTGACGTTAAGAATTTGTGGCGACTTTACAAATACCTGACGAAACATAGTCTGCGGTCGGACACCAAACGGAATCGCGATAAGGCCAAACTGCTGGACCTTGAGAAAAATATTCGAAAGGAAGCCGCAATAGCAAAATGAATCATAAACCAAGCGCTGACGAACAATTCCGCGACAACCTGAAAAAAAGCAATTGGAGATTGCTTCCCGTGCGGGGCACGCTTCAAATCATGGCGGTTTATCTCGTGCTTGGCATCGTTTGGATTGTGCTTTCAGATCGCATTTTGCTTTGGCTGACCGGCGAAAATCACGCGCTTGTCGATAGCATTCAGTTGGCTAAAGGCATCTTTTATGTGGCGATGACGACGTTGCTGTTTTATTTTTTAATCAAACGGCGCATGGATTTGTATGTTGCCGCAATCAAGCGTTTGGAAGAATCTAATTCCAACCTCAACATAAGTAACGACAATCTTGAAATACTCGAGCACCGCCTCTATGAACTCGCATACACCGATAGGTTGACTGGTTTATTTAACAAAAATAAATTTCGAGAGATACTGCGCGAACATGTTCAAACAAAGGAAGGGCAACTGCTGGGCATCGTTTACATCGACATCGACGATTTCCGTTCGATTAATGAAGTAAAAGGATTCGCAGCCGGAGATTTTTTGATTACGACGATGGCCCGCGACTTACGTGTCTTAGCGGGAAGCAGACACGAAGTATTTCGCTTTAGCGATGACTTATTCGTGCTATTGGTGCAAAACATATCTTCGCGAAAAGAAATGGACCGCCTCATTCATGATTACACCAAAGAAGCCCGACGCTCGATTCCCATTGATGGCGACGATTTCTTTTTCACCGTTTCTTCGGGCATCGTATGTTATCCCGAAGATGGCGAAACATACGAGACATTGATGCAACATATCGAAATGGCGCTTTCGGTCGCTAAAAAATCGGGACCCGGTTCGGTGGTCGCCTACCAAGCCTCGTTTGAAACAGAAATAACCGAAAATATCGAATTGACCAATCTGCTGCACTCAGCGCTTGCCAACGATGAAATTAAAGTGTACTTCCAACCAGTCTATGACGTTAAAAAAGGCAAAATCTTTGCGATGGAAGCACTGCTACGTTGGAAACAAGGGAAGCGCGGATTCATCGCCCCGCTTGACTTCATTCCTACCGCCGAGAAATCAGGTCAAATCAAAGAATTGACACGGTTCGTGGTCGAACGCAGTTTTGCGTATTTTCAAGAATTGCTCGCCGATGGGGCCGCTCCCACGAGCGTGTCCGTCAATTTATCGACCAAACTTGTGCTCGAACTCAATTTCATCGATTATTTGAAAGAAGCCGTCGCCAGGCACAAAGTCGACACCAAGTATTTTGTGTTTGAAATCACGGAGTCGCTCTTTTTGGAAAACTTCGAGTTGGCCGTTACGCGTTTGAAGGCGATTCGAGCAATGGGCTTCCGCATCGCGTTAGATGATTTTGGCACTGGCTATTCGTCATTAATGTATTTGCAGCAGTTACCAATCGATGTTCTTAAGATTGACCGCATCTTCATCAACAGCATCAAAGAAACAAACGGCAGCTATCCATTGATTGAATTCATGATTTCACTTGGAAAAGCGCTGGGGCTCAAAGTGGTAGCCGAAGGCGTCGAGGAAAAATTTCAACAAGACTATCTCATCGAACACGGCATCGATGCGATTCAAGGTTATTTATATGCGTACCCGATGGATGCGTTTGACGTCACCACATTTGTGATGACGCATCAAAAACGTCACTAAGCAATCAATACCCCATCAAGGGGAATATCAAATTTATGATGGTCGAATCTATCGACCAATTGAAAATCGTAGATGACTCCCAAAGTCATTTTTGGTTTGTGAATAGCGAGAAACCGGTCATAATAACCTTTGCCAAATCCAATGCGATAATGTTTGTGGTCAAGCGCTAAAGTTGGCACTAATAGTAAGTCGATTTGGTCATCGACCACAAGACCATCATCCGGCTCCAAGATACCAAAGGAACTGCGTACCAATTTGGTTTCCGGTGTCAGCTCGATAAAATGCATATGCGGTCCGACTACTTTCGGTAGCGCAAATCGTTTGCCGGAATTATATAGGGCGCGTAAATCGACCTCGTTGTTGATGGGCTCGTATAAGGCGACCATGTCGGCGACGATAAACCGATAATCACGGACAAATTTTTCCACTAAATCTGCGCTTCGGCGCGCCGCCTCTTGTGCACTCAATGCGCTACGTTTGGCAATCATCAATTGCCGTATTTCATTTTTTGTCATCGATTTGTCCTCAGCGTCATTTTATACGATGTGCTTGAACATGTGGTCGCTTAAGCCCAAAATCAATCCCATCATCACAAATCGATTCGTGCGAATAAATGATATATCGGTTATTATTAGTTAGATAAATCATCCAGTTTAGGAGACATTATGGATAGTACCAATTATAAAATCGCGTTATTGATCGACGCCGAAAACGTACCGGTTAACCGCATGAGCGCCGTCATCAAGGAAATGGCCAAGTATGGACGGGCAATCACAAGTCGGTTTTACGCTGACATCAAAGCCGTGGGTGAAGACTGGCGCCGCATCTCGTCGGAATACGCGATTCGCCCAGTGCATCAATATAACGTCGCCGTCAAGAAAAACGCCGCTGACATGGCCATGAGCCTTGACGCCTTAGAAATCATGAATGAAGGGCTCGTCAACATGTTCATTCTCGTGACCTCAGATAGCGATTTCACGCCACTAGTCATCAAACTTCGTGAAAAGGGTGCTTTTGTCATCGGCATTGGCGATCAAAAAGCCAGCAAAGCGTTCGTATCCTCATGCAATGAATTCAAATATTTCGATTATCTAGTCGACGAGAAGAAAAATAACGGCGATAACGATGACGATACCATCGAAACGACGGAACTCGCCAACACCATCAAGAGTTTGATTATCGAAAGCGGCACCGATGGAAAAATTTTGCTGAGTCAGCTTGGAATACTATTGACTAACCTCAAGTCTGACTTCGATCCGCGCCGTTACGGCGCCCGCAATTTGTCGAAACTCGTATCCGCAATTAAAACGTTGTCGCTTGTTAAAGAGAAAGACCAACACTACGTGAAGTTGACTGAAAGCGGCACCGATCAGGACATCGCTGGATTCATCATCAAGAAAATCAAAGCCCGCCCGAGTAAACGCATTGCCCTGCCCGAAGTCATTAAGATGCTGAAAGCGCAGTTTAAAGACTTTGATTATGAAAATTATGGTTATAGCAAGTTCGGCAAATTCATCGACAGTCTCGATGGCCTTGACGTCGATAATAACGCCGTCGTGCTCGCAAGCGAAACAAACGACGTTAAATCATAATTATCGAATATTGATAAATCATTTTGATGATAAGACTCCGTTTATGCGGAGTTTTTCATTATTGAGCATATGAATTGAAACTATTTCAAAATCGAAATATATTTTGATTAGAGGTTTATTGCATGAGACAACTAAAAGGAATTCATCACGTGACGGCGATTACTTCAAGCGCCGAAAAAATATATGCGTTTTTCACCTATGTGCTAGGTCTTCGCCTTGTGAAAAAAACGATTAACCAAGACGACATCCACACCTATCACCTATTTTTTGCCGATGATAAAGGCAGTCCGGGTACCGACATGACGTTTTTCGATTTTCCCGGAAGCGGCAAAGGAGAAGTAGGCACCGATCAGATTAGCCGAACCGGTTTCCGCGTTCCAACCGATGAAGCACTCGTCTATTGGAAGAAGCGCTTTGAGACAAAAGGCGTCGCACACGAAAACATCAAAGTTTTGTTTGGTCGCCACGTTTTGTTTTTTTCCGATTTTGACGGTCAGCGCTACGCGCTATTTTCTGATGAAGGCGTCCCCGGCATCGCCCCCGGAATCCCTTGGGAAAAAGGACCAATACCCAACCAATACGCGATTTATGGACTCGGACCGATTTTCATTTCGGTCAGTGAACCGGATTATATGCATGAAGTTTTGACCAAGCACCTCGGTCTTCGCTTTGTGATAAAAGAAGATAATCAGCATCTTTATGAAATGGGGCAAGGCGGTAACGGAGCATCCGTTATCATTATCGAGGACCAAACTACGCCTCGAGGCATGCAAGGTTATGGGAGCGTCCACCACGTCGCCTTTAGAATCGAAGACAAGGATGAACTTGACGAGTGGACGCGCCATTTCAATCGCATCGGAGCACCCAATTCCGGTTATGTCGATCGCTTCTATTTTAAATCGCTGTACACGAGGTTATATCGACCAGTGCTTTTTGAATTAGCGACCGAAGGACCGGGGTTCATCGAAGATGAAGAGCCATATGAAACATTAGGCGAAATATTGGCGCTGCCACCGCGATTTAGAAATATACGCGAGCGCATTGAAAAACTCGTGCGGCCGATTGACACCAAACGCAGTCATTTAACTTTTGAAAAGGAGCTATGAAATGAAACGCGATTTAAAAACGATTACGATATTTTTCCGGGCTAGTCACGCACTGGAACAAGTTGTCAAAGACGAGGTTTTATCACACGGACTAAGTCTTAGTGAATTCGGTGTCATGGAGGCGCTTTATCACAAAGGGCCGCTAAATGTAAATCAAGTGATATCCAAGGTATTAATTCCCAATTCAAGCATGAGCTATGTCATCGATCAACTTGTTGCCAAGGGACTAATTACCAAAACCAAAGACGCGATTGATAAGCGCGTTTATCGTCTTGATTTAAAGAGGGCGGGTCGCGATTTCATGGATAAAATGTATCCCGTTCATGAAAAAAGGCTTCGACAAGTGCTTGATAAATTAAGCGTTGAGGAAGAAAAAACGCTACAAATACTCTTAAAAAAGATTGGAAAACAGTAAGGAGCAATCCTTACTTTTTATTTAATTAATACGAAACGTTCCTTGGTGACGCCACAAATCGGGCACATCCAATTATCGGGAATATCATCATACAGCGTTCCAGGAGGCAGTCCTCCATCGGGATCGCCTTCGGCTTCATCATAAATATAGCCGCACACCGTGCATTTGTATTGGTTCATGGTAACTCCTCGCTAATAGCATATTAGCAAATCTGACTTTAATTGGGCACATCGTTTGTCATCGTTCAATATTTGCTTTTATCATAAGTTAGGATTTGTTAGAATTAACAGGATTATCAAAGGGGTCTATCTTGAAAAGAATTAAGTGGTTGTTTCCAGTTATCGCCGTCATCTTAAGCGCATGTAATAGTTCCTCGCCGTCTTTATCGAGTGTCGAGGAATCATCAAGTAGCGAAAATAGCGTGCTTTCAAGCGAAACAAGTAATAGCGAAACATCAAACAGCGAATCCTCTTCAAGCGAAAGCGCATCTTCGAGCAGTTCAGTAAGTTCATCGTCCAGCTCATCGTCTATTTCATCATCCAGTTCATCATCGAGTTCTTCGAGCTCATCTAGCAGTTCATCGATAAGTTCCACAAGCACGACGACCTCCCAAATTGATGGAGCGATTGTCTTTCCAACGATTTCCATCGCCTCCAACGCACCGAGTTACTACACGTCTATCAGTACATCAGCAACGGGCACGACTTTAAAAAACGAACTCAAAAACCTAATTAACAAAAACGTTTCCGTTAGCTACGATTGGAGTCGGTACGAATACGCCGATCAAGATTTAACCAACACCAATAACGTTTTAACAATATACGCTCGTCAAAGCTATGCTAAAAGCGCGCATGTGTCTGGCAATACGCCGAATCGCTGGAACCGCGAACATACGTACCCACAATCAAAAATCGGTTCGCCGGCGACTTCGGACAACCACCATATTTTTGCCGATGATTGGAAAACTAATGGTGACCGCGGCAATAAGCGATTTGCCGATTTGGATACATCAAACGCCAATTGGGTCATTGATTCCGGTGGTCGCACCACTCAAAACCTAACTAATAGCTCGTATTTTGAGCCACTTGATGCCGCTAAAGGCGAAGTCGCCCGGGCGACGCTATATTTGAATACTTTGTATGGGTATTCGCTTGATGGGAATTTTCAAACCGCGGAATTAGCCGTGCTATGGGCGCTATATTACCCAGTCGACGATTGGGCGATGATTCGCAACAATCGCGTCTATGACAAGCAAAAGAACCGCAATCCGTATATCGATGACCAAGCCTACACTTGTAAAGTGTATGGTAACACAACGACAAGAACCGCCCAGTTGTGCGCCAATTATTTATAATATAAAGGGGCCAGCCATGAAAATTAAACCTAAGCATCCAGTCGCGATCATGTTAATCGCCCTATTTTCGCTAACAAGTTGCGGAACATCAACGATTGATTTGTTTCCTAATCCAGAAGCGGTTCCCGCTAAATATCGGACATATTACCAACTGCTTGTTTATTCATTCGCCGATAGTAACGGCGATGGCATTGGTGACTTTAAAGGTATCGCCGATAAACTCGAGTATTTATCGGATTTAGGCATCAATGGTTTATGGCTTTCACCCGTCAATTCATCAACTTCATACCACAGTTATGATGTCACCGATTATTATGGCATCAAATCGATTTACGAAGTCGGCGGTTACACGTTTGACGATTTGATTGAAGACGCCGCAAGTTATGACATCGACATCATCATGGACTTAGTCATCAATCATTCCGGTCGTGATCACAATTGGTTTATAACAGGACTGGGCGCGTTTAAGAACAACACCGGCTCTAAATACAAAAACTGGTACAATTTCTCGGCGACGCGCGACACCAAACACTCAAGCGGTAACACCGGCGGCTATTACGAAGCGATTTTTTGGGACGGGATGCCCGATTTCAATTTCGACAATCCCGAAGTGCGCCAAGAAATGATTAACATCGGCAAATATTGGCTCGCTAAAGGCGTAGCCGGATTCCGGCTTGACGCGGCGATGCATATTTTTACCGACTACACGATCACCGACAAATGGAATGGCGACATTTACGATAAAAACATCGAATGGTGGCAAGAATTCCAAGCAGGATTAGCCGCGGAATATCCCGATGTTTACCTCATCGGCGAAATGTGGACGAATCTTGAAAAAATCAAACGCTATCATGCCTCTAATTTAGATAGCGCTTTTAACTTTGAAACGCGTAGCAAAATCATCAACTCCATCGCCAAAGTCGATGGCTATGCCGCATTCCTTGATGATTATCAGCGCGGCATTCGCGAATATCAAAGCGATGCCATTGAAGCATATTTTGTCTCCAATCATGACGATGGCCGTCTGGCTTCATATGTCAATAACGTCAACAGCCTGAAAATGGCGGCTTCGCTACAACTCCTGAGTCCTGGTAATGCGTTTATCTATTATGGCGATGAAATCGGTCTTAAAGGCAGTGGTGGAACCGGTGACGGATTATATCGCACACCCATGCCTTGGGGCGATAGTTACGTAACTAATCCGGCGCTATATGGCATTGGCGGATCTTATAGTTCCTCAACCATTGGCTTTAATGATGTGGATGCCCAACTAATAGATGACGCATCACTACTCAATCATTATGCCCGCGTGCTGGAAATCAAAAATTCGTATCGCGAACTATACGCCGGAACTTTAACAAAGGGCAACACTGGCAAGACGACAATTCAAGCGTATGTGGTATCCCTTGGAAACACCTCGACGCTTGTGGTTCACAACATCGATGTAGCGGCCGCCACCATTACCATTAGTAATGTCACGTCACTACTTGATAGCATCAGCCCTTCAGCACAAGCAATCACCTATGATAATGGGCAACTGACATTACCACCGCAAAGTAGTGCCTTGCTACGCTTAAGCGAGCGGAATACGACCATTTCATAAGTTGGCACGTCATATCTATTTATTGGAGTCCGATTGTTTAATCGCGGCTCCTTTTCTATAATTTAAACAAGGAGATGGCAATATGTTGATTAAACAAAAAATGCGGCTTGGCGTCAGTTTATTTATGGTGGCGTTATTACTATCAGGCTGTGGTAGCGGCTTTATTCCCTCTGGCGATAGCGCCTACTGCACCGGCGAGTGGAGTACGTGCAAGCTATTTACTGAAAACAAAATCGCCCTTAAACGAGACAATAAATGGGGCTATCTTGATAAGTTAAATAAACAAGCAATCGAGTTCAAATTCGATGCCGCTGCGGCATTTGCTAACGGCGTCGCCATCGTCAAGCTCGGCACGACATATAACATTATCGACGGACGTGGCAAGACCTTGCTTGATACGGGATATGACCGGCTGGTCAGAGATGTCGACGACCGCGTCATGATTTATCGAAAAAATTCGAAGTATGGTCTTTTAAGCGAAGGTGGTAACCAAATCACTGGTCCGATTTACGACTCATTTATCGGGTTATTCACCGATGGCCGCCTTGCCGTCAAAAGCGGCGTTAAATATGGCTACATCGATAAGACCGGCGATATGAAAATCCCGGCTATTTATGAAGAAGCCTATGAATTCAGCCGTGGCTTGGCATTAGTCAAATATAATGGCGCGTATGGCTATATAAACAACAATGGTAGCTTTATTATTCCCGCCACGCTTGTGGATGCTTATAGCTTTGATGATTATGACCGCGCGATTGTGCAACCAGACGATGAAACGATTGCCCTAATCGACAAAACGGGAACTCAACTTTTCACCGCTAGCGACATCTATGGTAGCGGGCCGCTTTACGATGTGGAACTGCCTAATGGCGACCTGCGTCTTTATTCATATGAAGGAACGCCGTTTACAACCCATATATACACATACATCAGCATTTATGGGCCTTATGTCGCCAACGTCGAATGGGACGAAGGACTCGAATCATTTGATGAGATCATCATCTTTGGTGAAGATGGTGAAACACTAGTCAGCGTTCCATATATTCATGGAGACGCCATTACCAGCACCGACAACAAGCCCTATATCTCCGATGATAGCGATGGCTTCGTTTTGAAGTCGGCTCAAATTGAAATAGACCTACCAGGCATCGACGGGGTTGACATGATAACCGATGAGCACATCGTTGTCGATGATGGAGAAAAAAGCGGTGTCATGACACTACAAACGATTTCCACAATCGTGATTCCACTTCAATATGACAATCTGATCTTGCTACCAGATGGATTCGCAATCGCCCGCAACGAGTTGATGATTGGAGTGTTGACGATGAGTGGCTCAACGCTGATTCCGTTTGAATATAGCGACTTTAATTTCTTCGCGAATTTATTAAGTTAAAACCAATAAATTCAATCAAAACATTTTTTGACTCGTCATATCGCGTTAATCATCTCTTCATTATCGACAAACGGATTGTTAACGATTTTGGCAACTTGATAGCGTTCCATCTTTTCACTTGGATAAGGAACAAGTATCGATGTTAATGTTTTTAAATCAGTCGTTTCGTTTTTAAGCCACATTTGCTGCTCTTTTTCGTCCAAGATAACCGGCATACGGTCATGAACCGGGGCCATTACGTTGTTGGCTTTAGTCGTAATGATGGCGCATGTATAAAGCTTTTTACCATCTTTTTGCGTAAACGAGGACCACAAACCCGCAAACGCGATTAGTGGTTGATCGTTGACGATGAACCGATGGGGAAGCTTGCCGCTATCGGTCTTTTGCCATTCGTAAAACCCATCGGCGAGAATGATGCAGCGACGCTTTTCAAGCGAGGGTTTAAATGAGGGTTTATACATCAGCGTTTCCGCTTTGGCGTTAATCAGTGAATAACCGATTTTTACATCCTCGGCGTAAGGTGGCACCAGACCCCACTTAAGTTTTCCCAATCGGTATTTTGTTCCATCGTGGATGATTGCCCAAACCTCTTGCGAGGGGGCGATATTGTAACGAGGCCGATAGCCCGCCATGTCCAAATCGAAAATATCGTATCGCGTCTTAACGATGCGTAACAATTCTTCAAGTGATACCGTCAATGTGAATCTTCCGCACATAATGTTATTTTATCATTCATAAGTCAATCAGTTACTGCCTTTGGCATAACTTTGGTTTAATATATTACATAGAGCCGCTAACATAATCATCGCGAGGTATGCAAATTGATATCGTATCTTAACCTGTCGCATTGGATTGACACCATGAAGGATTTATGTCAACCCGATGACGTTTTTTGGTGTTCGGGCACCGAAGAAGAATACCAGTCGTTTTTAAATCGTTTGGTTAGCGAAGGCAAAGGCATTAAATTGAACCAAGCGACGCGTCCTGATTCGTATGCGTTTTTCTCTGATCCCAGTGACGTCGCCAGAACTGAAAACCGCACCTTTATCGCTTCAAAGAATTTTATCGATGCTGGACCGACTAACAACTGGGTTGATCCCGTCGAACTTAAGAAAACACTTGAAAAACAATTTTCCGGCTCCATGAAAGGGCGCACGATGTATGTGATGCCATTCATGATGGGACCAATCGGTTCACCGATGTCAAAAATTGGAATTCAATTAACCGATAGTTTGTATGTTGTCGTCCATATGCATTTGATGACCCGGATGGGAAGTCACATCCTTGAGGAATTAAAAAAGGAAGGCTCTTTCATTCCATGCTTGCATTCGGTTGGTTACCCTCTTAGTGACGGACAGCAAGATTTGGCCTGGCCATGCGCTCCCATCGAAGAAAAATACATTGCCCATTTCCCTGAAGAACGGATGATTTGGTCATACGGTTCAGGATATGGCGGTAATGCCTTATTAGGTAAAAAATGTCTCGCCCTTCGCATCGCTAGCGCGATTGCCCGCGATGAAGGCTGGCTTGCCGAGCATATGCTAATTTTAAAAATCACAAATCCCGAAGGAAAACACAAATTCGTGTTAGGGGCGTTCCCAAGCTCATGCGGCAAAACTAATTTAGCGATGATGGTACCGACACTTCCTGGCTGGAAGGTGGAAACCGTCGGAGACGATATCGCTTGGATTTGGATGAAAGAAGATGGTCGCCTTTATGCGATCAATCCCGAATTTGGATTTTTCGGCGTTTTAAAGAATACCTCATATACTTCCAATCTCAACGCGATGATGACGATTCGGAAAAATGCACTGTTTACCAATGTGGCGCTGACTGATGATAACGATGTGTATTGGGAAGGTATCGATGGTCCGATTCCCTCACATCTACTTGATTGGCGCTTAAAAGATTGGTCCCCCGAGGATAGTAATCCGCCATCGCATCCCAATGCTCGTTTCACCGTGAGAACTAGTCAATCACCAGTATTGGCTCCCGAATGGAACGATCCCGAAGGCGTGCCGATTTCCGCCATTTTGCTCGGTGGTCGCCGTGCTTCGACGATTCCCCTGGTCCATGAGAGTTTAGGATGGCGCCATGGCATCTTTATGGGTTCAATCATGGGTTCGGAAATTACTTCTGCGGCCATTAGTGACAAAATCGGACAAGTTCGTCGCGACCCATTTGCGATGCTACCCTTCATTGGTTATCACATCGGTGATTATTTGAAACACTGGATTGACGTTGGCCGTGAATCTAACTATCCCTTTTTACCAAACATATACTATGTCAACTGGTTCTTGAAAGACGAACAAGGCGATTTCATTTGGCCGGGATTCGGTCATAATTCACGCGTATTGAAATGGATATTTGAACGCTGCGACCATTCCGTTGGCGCTAACCTTACGCCGATTGGATATGTTCCTAAACCAGAAGATATCGATGTTGAAGGCGTTCCGTTAAAACCAGGAGCACTAGAAAAACTAACCGAAGTCAATCTCGATTTGTGGCTTCAAGAAGTTGATTCAATCCGCGAATTCTACGATAGCATCGGTGAAAAACTACCTAAACAGCTTGTCCAAGAACTGAAAAAACTCGAACGACGACTCAATTATCACCGCCAAAACATCGAATTCAGCGAATTTTAAAAAACCAATCAGCAAATCCGTGTTAACATAGACTCATAATCTTAAAAAAGTCTCATGTTAACTAACCACCCAACGACAACTGCCGCTTTGTCTTTGAGTTTACTCTCACTCCTTTTTGGATTGTCATTGCCAAGTTCAAACAAGATGGTTCACATTAACGCCGAATCTTTTTCTTATACAACAAATCTTGTGAATGGGATATGGACAGATGCCGATGGTAATCTTGGAAATTCTGGAAGTTACAGCAAAGCACCTTTCATAATCGACGAAGGAGAACATCGCTTCCTTTTATCGGCCGGATTCATGTATAACGGCACCACCCCTCGGATTGGATCACACAACGCCGATGCCGCACTATATCACGACTTTGATCATCCGACGCTTGCGCCATTTCGCAATTTGGCGAATGGCCGTAATGCCGTCTTAGTATTAAATGATTCACTCAGCAGCGCCAAAATCACGAACATGAGCTTTTCAACCACACAAGCTGCTAATGCCCATCAATACATCGACATGATTTACTCACTTAATGATGGATTATCGTGGCAACTAGCTTCAGTAAATAGCGGATACACTCGCGATGGCTTGACAATCGATTTTAGTCATACGGTATCGGGTAATCGCTTGCGGGTAGGTATCATGACCCGTTATGATCACGCAACATATCCGTATCGTTATTTGGTTAATCCAAATTTGTCTTTCACATATCTTGGATTAAGTCCCGTTGAAGAGGCTTCGGCTTTAGCGTCCTTAGTGGAAGCCTATACACCATGCGATAGTGATATCGACGGATTAACATTGGTTACACAAGACATTGCTAACAATCTAAAAGATCAGTATCAAAGTCTTAGTGTCGAAGCGAAGACGATTTTCGATGGTAGCGAAATTTCTTTGGGCAATCTCCATCTTGACCGATTGAATTTTATCCTTCACAAACATGCGATTGCCTTAAATTATGATGTTTCATCAATTCAAGAAACACAGACGCATAGTAGCTATCAATATGTTTTTCTTCCAGTTATCATTTTAGGAATCATTGGCTATGTCATCACCAAAAGAAAACCGCAATAAAAGAAAATACCATCGTTTTGCAGTCTTTTTTGGCTGCGTTTTAATCGTTTTTATGGCGATATTAACGATGGCAATGGGTTCTTTAGTGGCCCCAACGCGAACAAGAGGAACATACTTGCTGGCCAGTTATGATTTTAGAAACGAGACACTCCCGCTTGGTGTTACAACCGATGCCCCGCTTCATGAAGAAGATGGCCATCATCGTCTCTCGACGAATCATATCGGTGCACAAATAGGGCTAACCGGGTTTCATTCCAGTCATCAACTAATTGTGGAAATATCTATCAGCGGAATCACACTTGAAGCTACAGCAACATTGTTGGAAAATGTGCCGGTGTACACAATGCACAGTCACTATGATGAAGCGTTACGCAATTCAGTACTAATTGATCATGTGACATTCAACGAAACAATAACCAAAATTTTTCCTATTGCTCTAACTAATAGACTTGTCATTATCATGAGTAACTTTACATCGATCAATACTGCACCTGGATTTGCATATTCAATGCTTCTATCACAAATACATATCTACGAATTCGTGGCATAAAAAAAGCGGACCGTTTGGATTTGGACCGCTTCATGTACTTAGGCTTGAAGGCGTCCGAGGCTGAGCGCCTCTTCGTTTATTTTCAGCAAGTGTTCCTTTTTGGCACCAAAGAATTGCTCGAGCGTTTTCATGACTTCGTCATTTGTGAACAGTTTGGTCGCTTCTAGATACGCTCCCAAAATGACCATGTTCATGACTTTGGGTTCGTGAAGCGTGGCCGCTAAATCATTAGCCGCGACATCGACGTGACGAATCGAGCCAGGTACCTTAATGTCTTTCATCAATGACGAGTTAAGAATCATTAATCCGTTATCTTTGACGAGTGGTCCGTATTTAACTAATGAAGGTTCGTTCAAAGCGATGAAATGATCGGACTTGGTGAAAATCGGAGAATAGATCGGTTGGTCGGAAATCGTCACCAGGCAGTTAGCGGTGCCCCCACGCGTTTCAGGACCATAAGTCGGAACCCAAACACTATTGAGATTTTCATTGCTGGCGGTGGCCGCGAGCAGCTGTCCCATCAGCATGACGCCTTGTCCGCCGAATCCGGCGATTCTAATCGTGATTGTCATTTTGCCACATCCTTATACACCCCAAGCGGGAAATATTTGACCATGTCCGATTCGACCCACTTCATGGCGTCGATTGGTTCCATGCCCCAGTTGACAGGGCAAGTTGACAAGATTTCCACAATCGTAAATCCGCGTTTTTCCATTTGATAGGTAAACGCTTTTTTGACCGCGGCTTTGACTTTACGATAATTTTGGGGGCTGGTCATCATCACGCGTTCAACATAAGCGGCGCCCCGGATTTGCGCAAACATCTCGGAAATCAAAATCGGGTTGCCTTGAAGCGCGGGATTGCGGCCGGATTGGCTCGTCGTTGTTTTTTGCCCTGGTAAGGTTGTGGGCGCCATTTGACCACCCGTCATGCCATAGATGGCATTATTGACGAAAATGACGGTGATATTTTCACCACGATTGGCGGCATGAATCGTTTCGGCGATGCCAATTGAAGCCAAATCACCATCACCTTGATAGGTGAACACGGGATTATCGGGCAGCACGCGTTTGATGCCTGTGGCCGTTGCGCAAGCGCGACCGTGCGGCGCTTGTTGCATGTCACAGTTGAAATATTCATAACTAAACACCGAACATCCAACGCTTGCAACGCCGATGGCGGTATCCATCAAATTGAGTTCTTCAAGCACTTCCCCGACGACTTTGTGGATGATGCCGTGGGTGCAACCGGGGCAGTAGTGCGTCAGTTTATCGGTCAAACCTTTGGTTTTCTCGTATTTGATCATTTGACGGTCCACCTTTCATAGTTAATCACGGCGTTATGGATTTCCTCGGGATCGGGAACCATGCCGCCCGTGCGGCCGTAAAATGCGATGGGCCAACGTCCTTTGACGCCGATTTTGACGTCATCGAGCATTTGTCCCAAACTCATTTCGCTGACAAAAATGCGTTTCACCGATGGTTTCAGCTGGTCAAACGCTTGATAGGGGAATGGCCATAGCGAGATGGGACGAATCATGCCAATTTTTATTCCGAGTTTCCGGAGCGATTCAATGGCGCTACGGGCGATACGAGCAACAGATCCATAAGCGACGATGACAATTTCAGCGTCGTCTGTTTGAATCATCTCATATTTGGTTTCATTGTCTTTGACGCGTTGATATTTAGCTTCAAGGTCGCGGTTATGGACTTCGAGACTAGCGGCATCTAGATACAAACTATTGATGTTGTTGCGACGTCCAACATGGTTTTTTGAACCAGTTGTACCAAAATCTTTTGGTGGTACCTCGCGTTTATTATAGGGGGCGTCGATGTCGACGGCTTCCATCATTTGACCAATCAGGCCATCGGCAAGAATCATGACCGGATTCCGGTAAATGTCGGCGATGTCAAAGCCTTCTTTGACGAGATTAATCATTTCTTGAATTGATTCAGGAGCAAACACGATGACATGATAGTCGCCGTTACCGCCACCGCGTGTCGCTTGATAGTAGTCGGCTTGTGATGGTTGGATGCCTCCAAGTCCCGGACCGGCGCGCATGACCGAAACGATTAAACAAGGTAGCTCGGATCCGCACAAATAGCTGATACCTTCTTGTTTTAAGGCGATACCGACTGAGGAAGATGATGTCATCGCTCGTTTACCGCAACCAGCCGCGCCATAGACCATGTTAATCGCGGCGATTTCCGATTCGGCTTGGACGAACGCTTTGCCGTGCTCGGGCAATAATTTACTTAAATATTCAGGGACTTCATTTTGGGGTGTGATCGGATACCCAAAATATGCGTCGACGCCCGCTTTAATTGCGGCGAGGGCAATCGCGTGATTGCCTTTCAATAATTGTTTACTCATCGACCTGTTCCACCTTAATGACGGAATCTGGGCAAATCATCGCGCAAAAGGAACAACCGATGCATTTATTAATGTCGGTGACCGATACGAGGCGATAGCCCGATTGGTTCATGCGCGTCGGGTCCATCACCAAAATGTGGACCGGGCACACGTGATTGCATAATTCGCAGCCTTTGCAGGCGACGTTGTTAAATGTGAGACGGTGTTGTTTCAATTTATCCTCTCCTTGTTATCGCTTAATGTAATTCGAGTGCAATTCTTGAATCGTAGCGATACGTTTTTTAGCGAACAATTTGGCAGCGAGTTGCGTATGGACTTGTTGTTCTTCGGCAATCGCGAAGATTTGTAGCAAACGGTTATAAATCAGTTTCACGTCAGCGATGACGTTGTCGCGTTTATATCCGGTAAGTTCATGATACACGTTGATGAGCCCGCCGGCATTAATAACAAAATCAGGAGCATACAATATACCACGGTCGCACAACATTGGACCATGAATATCTTCTTCAAGTAAGACGTTATTCGCTGTTCCGGCAACGACCTTGGCTTTAATTTGGGGAATTGTCTTGTCATCGAGAATGCCACCTAAGGCGCAGGGGCTAAAAACATCGACGTCAAGACCATAGATTTCTTCGGGTTTCACGTTGATGACTTCAGGATGTTCTTTGGCCATGCGTTCGATATGTTTGGGATTGATCTCGGCAAAATAGATTTTCTTCGCTCCCGCTTCAATCAAATAATTAATCAAATAGTAACCAGTTTGACCGGCCCCTTGGACGGCGTAGGAATATTTAGCGATGTCTTCATCACCGAATTTATATTTCAGAGCGGCTTTGATGCCATAGAAAGCGCCAAGCGCCGTCATTGGTGATGGATTGCCGGATTTTCCTTCAAGCCCGACGACATAATCGGTTTCCATGTGGACATAACTCATATCTTGGGTTGAGGTGTTGACGTCTTCGGCCGTGATGTAGCGACCATTGAGACTTTGGACATAACGTCCTAGTGCGCGGAAGTAGGCTTCGGATTTTACTTTTGAGGCATCGCCGATTAAGACGGTTTTGCCCCCGCCCAAATTCAATCCAGCGGCGGCGGCTTTGTAAGTCATGCCTCGAGCGAGTCGCAGCACATCCATGACGGCGGCTTCTTCCGACTCGTAGTTCCAAATGCGGGTTCCGCCCAATGCGGGACCTAGCGTTGTGTTGTGGATGGCGGTAATGCCACGTAGACCAGTCGTCTTGTCAAAAAAATAGACGACCTGCTCATAATTGTGTTTGGCCATATACTCAAACACCTTGAAATCGTTCATTTATCTCTCCTTATGTACGAATATCGTATTCATTATACAATAGGAGCCACGTTTTTTTAAACCAAAATTGGTAGCGGTTTCATTCAGCGGAAAATATGTTCAAATACGGTCCATATCCCTCTTTTTCCATCTCTTCTTTTGGTATGAATCTTAACGAAGCGGAGTTGATGCAGTAGCGAAGTCCGCCCAACTTAAGCGGACCATCGTCGAAGACGTGACCAAGATGGACATCGCTATCTTTGGTTCGTACCTCGGTGCGCACCATGCCATGAGAATAATCGTGTTTTTCGATTACTTGCATATCATCAAGCGGTTTAGCAAAACTAGGCCAACCGCATCCCGAATCGAATTTATCTAATGAGCTAAACAATGGCTTTCCAGTAATCGGATCGACGTAGATACCCTCGCGGTGATTATTCCAATATTCGTTTTGAAAGGGCGGCTCGGTTCCATTTTGATACATCACATGTCGTTGAAACGGCGTCAGTTGATTTTTTGCGTCTTTCTTGTTATCCATCGCTGTTTTCTCCATTTTTTTCACAAAATTTGCTTTGTAATATATATTCTTTGCTAATCACTATGTTAGCATTAAATTAATAATCAAGTTTTAAGGAGACTTTTATGAAAACTTCCGATTTTAACGTAAAGGCAATTCCACAAAATTTCAAAGATTTAGTCGCCGACAAAAAACAGCTAGTGTTTGAATGCATTCGTATCGGTATCGTGTTTTTCTTCTTTATTTGGACGTTTATCCCCTACTTCACACTGCGTGAAACAGGATTTGGCGTCATTGCCCATTTCAACATTGGACAACACGCCGGCTTCTTCGCTTTCATCGTCATGTTGGCGTAGTGGTTGGCCTTTCTTATTTTCCCGCTGTCGCTATTGACCCCATTCAAAAAAATTAGCAATTTTGTGTTACTCGGCATCGCCGGGATTGAATTCTTGTATTGGTTCATTACCTTAATCGTTTACTGGGTCAACCTCGCTGACTTAAATGCGATGAACATCCCGACGATGAGCATGCCATTGAACGTCGGTTTCTGGTTTATTGCCATCCATATTGGCTTTGTCGTTTTAATCGCGCTATTACCAAAACCGATTAAAGCATTGACCGACAAGATCGTCGTTGCCGCTTCCTCTAAGAAACCAGCGCCCGCTCCGGAAGCGAAAAAGGAAGAGCCGGTCGAACCCAAAGAAGAACCCGTGGTTGAAGAAAAACCAACCGAACCCGAAGTCAAAGAAGAGCCTCCGGTCGTTGAGGAACCAAAGCCGGAAATAGTTGAAGAACCCAAACCTAAAGCTGCTAAGAAACCAAAACCGGAAGAACCCAAAGAATAGCAATTCTTTAATTCAAACAAAAAACCACATCGCGCGATGTGGTTTTCTATTTTGGATCAGATGAAGCTGGGAGGGGACAAACGCTTTTTTTGATGCGATGAACAATCCACAACAAGCCAATTACAAGGATAGCCAGCGAGATGAATTTATAAGGAAATCCGGCCCACGGCAAAGCGATGACGCCGAAGCTGATTCCAATCGCGGCGAAAAACGAGATGACGCAAGGTGTGCATCCGTATGTAAGAATGCCAAATAAAACGCTGACGAATGACAAGTTGCTAGCCTTGCTTTCTTTTCCCACAAAATTGAACTGGGCACTAGAAAACGTCAACATCATTGTCGCTAAGGCGGCCATGACGATATTCATTAATATATTGCCAATCACCAGCCAGATTGAGTACTGCTCAGCCATGGTTGCATAACTCATGTTGAACGAATCAATCAGCGTGTAGATGCCCATGAAGAAAGCAAAGAAAAACGCGTTCATCAAGATGAATTTCTTCTCTTTTTGTTTTTGTAAAACAAGCGTTAACATATTTTTAACATTATATCTAAGAATGAAGCCACGAGCCATTTCAACGCTTTTTTAAATCGCTAAGTTAGATTTTTATGTAATCTAAACTATGTTTAACATAAAATATAATAGTCTAGCGTCACGGCGCTTGGAGGACGTATATGGATATTTTCAAAAAAGCTTATGACTATGTCGCAGTGGAGCAAATCAAAGAACTCGGCATTTACCCGTATTTTCACGCGTTAGAGTCGCGTCAGGATATCGAAGTTCAAATGGAAGGCGGTCGCAAGATCATGATTGGGTCGAACAATTACCTCGGTCTGACCAGTGATCCCCGTGTTATGAAAGCCGGCATCGACGCCATCAATTCATTTGGCTCAGGCGTGTCCGGATCACGGTTTTTAAACGGCACGACGACACTACATTTAACACTGGAAAAAGAACTTGCCGAGTTTCTTAACAAAGAAGCGTGCGTAACTTTCTCAACCGGATTTCAAACAAACCTTGGCATCATTTCGGCGATTGCCACCCACGGCGACATTATCTTCGGCGACCGCGAAAACCATGCCTCGATCTACGATGGCGCTAAGCTAAGTTACGCGCAGTTTGTCCGATATGACCATAATGACATGGAAGAGCTGGAACTTCTTCTTTCCAAAGCCGATCCCAAAAAGGGCAAGATTATCATTACCGATGGCGTCTTCTCAATGAGTGGCGACATCGCAAATTTACCAGAAATCTGTCGTCTTGCCAAAAAATACGATGCCCGGGTCATGGTCGATGATGCCCATGGATTTGGCGTATTAGGTAAAACCGGACGGGGCACCGCCGAATATTTTGGTCTTGAAAATCAAGTCGACATTATTATGGGCACATTCTCAAAATCACTGGCAAGCTTAGGTGGTTACATGGTTGGTGATGCCAAAGTCGTCGATTACGTGCGTCATAAGTCGCGTCCTTTTATCTTTTGCGCGGCGATTGCTCCCGCTAACGCCGCTTCGGCACTTGAAGCATTACGCATTCTAAAACAAGAACCACAACGCCCCAAGGCGTTGCTTGATATCGCCGCCTACACGCGCCGTAAATTAATTGAAAATGGTTTAAAGATTCTTGACCACTCAATCGCTCCTATCATTCCAATTTATACTTATTCGCAACTTCGGACGCTCGTGGCCTCGAAGATGCTGTTTGATCGTGGTGTTTACGTCAATCCGGTGTTACCTCCGGCCGCACCCGAAGGCCAGTGCCTAATCAGAACAAGTTACACGGCAACGCACACCAAAGAATTGATGGACGAAGCCGTCGCCATCATTAGTGAAGTATTACACTCGCTTCCAGAGCAAGACGAAGAATTATTAGGAATGTTACATGTCCAAAAATAAACTTGTCATTTTGATTACGGGAGCCAGTTCCGGCATTGGACGCGCCAGCGCCGATTATTTCCAAAACCTAGGTCACCAAGTTGTTGGTCTATCCCGGTCAAAACCCCAAGTTCCATATGCCTTTGCTTTCCTTCCTCTTGACATTAATGATGAATCGGTCATTGTAGCAACGCTAGAAAAGATTCACAGTGAATATGGACGCATCGATGTATTGATTAACTGCGCGGGCATCGGAGTGTCCGGACCGATTGAAGAGACCAGCGTCGCTCAAGCCAAAAAAATCATCGATGTCAACGTGCTCGGCGCATTGGCAATGAGCAAATACGCACTGCCATACCTAAGAGAAACGAAGGGTATTATTTTTAATATCGGTTCGGTTGCCGGCCCCATCACGATTCCATTTCAAACACTATATTCAATGTCGAAAGCCGCGCTTCAATCGTTATCAGAAGGTTTGCGGCTCGAAGTCAAGCCTCACCATGTTCGCGTCGTGACAATTCTACCAGGCGACACCAAATCGTCATTTACGGCTAGACGAGAAAAGGTCGCGGCTTCACCTCTATACGAGAAACGCGCCACCCGCTCGGTTGCCGTTATGGAAAAAGATGAACAAAACGGCAAAGACCCATTGACCGTCGCCAAAGCAATCAAACGTCTTCTCTATCGCCAGCATCCGCCAGTCAGCGTTACCGTCGGTTTCTTTTATAAAGTGCTTGTGCTTCTATCACGGATATTGCCGCGACGGCTTACGCAAGCAATCATATATTCGATTTATGGAAAATAAGGCATCGGAAACGATGCTTTTTTCTTGCATCATCGGGATGCTTCTTTTATAATGTGGATACCCTAGGGGGTATATTATGGAACATACATCCGCCGTCAAACACGTTAAGCATTTAGCGGCTCCGCGCATTCACCGCATCGTCGGGCAAGTCATGGGCATTGAGCGCATGATTGAGGAAGAAAAAAGCTGTCCAGATATTTTGACGCAAATAAGCGCCATTCGGGCATCGCTACTTTCGCTTTCGACGATGCTATTAGAAAACCACATCAATCACTGCGTTAAGGAAGATATCGCTAAAGGCGAATTCGAAAAGATCGAAGAACTTAACACGTTATTGACGCGTTTACTCAAATAGTTATGAAAATCGTAAAAATTCGCGTCACAGACATGGACTGCGCCATGTGCGCCCGTTCAATCGAGAATGCTTTTGTTGATCAAAGCGGCATCATTTCGGCCTCGGTTAATCTATCGGAAGGATATGCCCGCATCAAATATGACGAACTTGTTTGGAATGAAGATAAACTTGCGATGCGCATCCGTCAAAGCGGCTATACGCCCATGGCATTTGAACACAAGAAGACAATCAATTGGCAATTAATACGGCTGCTAGCGAGCATCGTCTTATCATTGCCGCTATTGTGGACGATGCTTGCTCACGCCGGATTACCAGATGCCATCGTGCAAACGCTCGTGCCAGCTTTTTTAATGCATCCGTTTACGCAATGGGCACTGGCAACACCAGTTCAATTCATCATCGGAGCGTCGTTTTATCGTCGTGCTTATTACAATATCAAACAAAAAACGATTGGCATGGACGTGCTTGTCGCTTTAGCAACGACAATCGCCTACTTTTATTCGGTCTATGAAATATTCCGGCATCTTGACCATGTATTGATGAGCGGCCATTATGATGGTTTATTATATTTCGAAGCTTCTTCAGTCATTATCACGGTCATCTTGATTGGTCATTATCTGGAACACAAAGTCAAACTTCGGACGAGTCGCTCCTTACAAGAATTAATGGAATTGGCATCAAAAGAAGCGCTTGTTTTGATTGATGGAAAAGAAATACTTAAGCCGATTGATATGATACAAGTCGGAGCTTTACTTCGCGTCAAAAAGGGCGAAAAAATCCCCCTTGATGGCGTGATTGAAGCGGGAAAAACCGTCATTGACGAGTCGATGATTACCGGAGAAAGCGTCCCAGTATCTCGCGACCGTGGCGAAGCCGTGATTGGAGCGACGTTAAACATTGGGGCAACCATCACAATGCGCGTCACCCACGAAATGGGTACTTCGATGCTTGCTAAAATCATTCAAGCGGTCGAAGAAGCCCAGCAGCAGAAGCCACGCATCCAGCGCATCGCCGATATCATCTCGTCAATCTTCGTGCCGACGGTGGTCGTGATTGCCTCAATCGCCTTTGTCGTTCATATGCTGTGGCTCAATCCCGGACAGTTTGATCCAGCCTTCTCCGCGGCCATTGCCGTGCTTGTCATTTCATGCCCGTGTGCGTTAGGACTGGCGACGCCAATGAGCATTATGGTCGGTTCCTCACTTGCCGCTAGAAGCGGAATCCTATTCAAAAACGGCACGATATTTGAAAAAACTCCCAAAATCACGGCGATTGCCTTTGATAAAACGGGGACATTGACAAAGGGACAACCGCAAGTCACCGATGTGCTTGGTAGCGATTTTGAGATACTCGCAAGCATGGAACTTGCCTCGAGCCATCCACTTTCGTTTTCAATTCGTGAAGAAGCGAAGCGACAAGGAATCGCCATGATCGATACATTAACGGTTACCGAAGAAGCTGGCGCTGGTTTGACAAGCAATCACGAAGGTCATCTATATCGAGCGGGATCGGTTTTCTTCATATCTAAACACGCCACAATCAGCCAACCGCAAAGCCAACAGATTGACGATTTTCATGCCCAAGGAAAAACGACCGTTTTATTAGCCAAAGACGATCAAGTGATCACAATTGTCGCTATCAAAGACGTCATTAAAGATAGCGCCGCGACCGCGATTAGAAAACTCCAACAACAGGGAGTGGCCACTTATTTAGTCAGTGGCGATCATCCGCAAGTGGCCATGTCATTAGCGCGTGAAGTCGGCATTCCATCGAATCAAGTCATGGCAGGTATGACTCCGTTTGGCAAAGCCGATTTTATCAAATCACTGAAAGATGATGGTCACAAAGTCGCTTTCGTCGGTGATGGCATCAACGATGCGATCGCGCTTCAAGAGGCCGATCTATCAATGGCGATGGGCACCGGTAGTAGCGTCGCCATCGAAACGAGCGATGTCACGCTTTTATATAGCGACCTCGACGCCATCGTCCATACATTGACGATTTCTAAAGCGGTGTTAAAAAACATCAAACTCGGATTTTTCTGGGCGTTTAGTTATAACCTATTTGCGATACCGATTGCTTTCATGGGCCTATTATCACCGGTAGTGGCCGCCGCGGCGATGGTCGTCAGCGACGTGACGGTTGTATTAAATGCTCTACGTTTATATCGATTGAAATTAAATAAAAAGGAGTCAAGCAAATGATTTATAAAGTTAGTAATATGTCATGCAAACACTGCGTGATGCGCATCGGTGATGAACTTAAGAAACACGGGATTGATGTCACGATCGATTTAGCCACGCAAAGCGTGAATTCAAATAGTGACAAGGTCCCCGAACTACTAGAAAAAATCGGATATCACGTCGTTAAGTAGTGACGTTTTTCTCTAAAACATATTTGAAAAATTCATTGATTTCGGTGATAGATTCGAATTTGCCAAGATAGAAATAATCACCCATCCCGTCACTGATGATCGGTGCGTAAGCCCCATGCATGAATATGGATGGTCCGTATGTTTTCAAAATATCTTCATGCGAATGGCGATAAGACAATTGTTTTCGTCGCGAAGGCGCTGCGACAAAATACTTTTGTGAAGTTGCTTCAAGACGAACTTGATCATAGGTGAACACGTCGGCCCAAGCTTCGTATAACGACATTTGTTTGGCAACCGATATCATTTCAGGAGTATAACCTCCCGCCGGCCGCATGTTGACTTCGAGGGCGACAAGTTCGCCCTTTTTTCCTAGATGGGGATAATCTTTGTTAAGGCGGAAAAATTCCAGATGGAAAATTCTTTGTGACAAGTGATAAGCCTTAATAATGCTTTTACCATAAACCGATAAATCATCGGCAACATACGGGGATGTGTAATACATGTCGTCGCTACTATCATTAACGACAAGATAATTAGGCATTGGAAAAATATTGCTGGCTTCAAACAAGACATGGCCTTGACTATCGCAAACGCCGTCATAGGAAACGATTTGCCCGTCGATAAACTCTTCCATGATGTAGAGCTCGTTATGTTTCGATTCAAAGAATCGCAGTAATTCATGTTCGTCACTAATTTTATAAGAATGATTCGAACCAACGCCGATGTTAGGCTTCACGAACACGGGATAGCCAACTTCGTTAATGAATGAAAGGCAACTTTGATAATCCGATATCAGATGCCAACGTGCTGAGGGAACGTTGGCTGTCTGAAAGTACCGTTTCATGATTGATTTAGCTTTATAATCTTGAATCTCGGGGTAGCCAACTCCTGTTTTGACATTGAAATCGGTGTGTAATTTGGCATCGGTTTCCAGCCACCATTCATTGTGGGATTCGATGCCATCAATCCGACCATACTTGAATGCAAAAAAAGCGACGGCTTTATACATGGCCTGGTAATCATTCATATTTTGGCAGTAATAATATTCTTTTAGAGATTGCTTAACATCATCGCGTAATTCGTTATAGGGCGTGTCGCCGATTCCAAGCACGGTAAAGCCACGCTGTTGCAGCGCTTTTGCAAATTTGTAATAAGTGTCGGGAAACTGCGGTGAAATAAGAATGAAGTTCATGTCTATATTAATTATCATATTTTTAACATAGACGGACCAAGAAAGCGTTTTATCAAATGATAAAAATAACGATAAAAATGGGAAAACAAGTGGTTGTTATGTTAATATATTGACTTGAATAAAGAGAGACCTGAATGAAAGAGATTGCACTGATTCTGTTCCTGGCGACATACGTTTCACTACTGGCATTACCTAAGTGGCGGTCATATATCGCTGGGGGTATGGCCGTTGTGTTCGTGATTTTGGGCATCGTCGATTTCCTCGATGTCTGGGCCGTTGCCATCAATTGGAACGTCATCTTGATGATTGCCGGGACGATGATTGTCGTCGCCTTGTTTATCGAATCGAAGATGCCGGCGCTATTAGCCGACATCATTATTGAAAAAGCGCCTAACGTCAAATGGGCGATTGTGTTTTTAGCCCTTTTCTCTGGAATTATCTCGGCATTTGTCGATAACGTTGCCACCGTGCTAATCGTCGCTCCAATTGCGCTGACGATTTCAAAACGTATCAACATTTCGCCTATCGCTCCCATTATTGCCATTTCGGTCAGTTCCAACTTACAGGGTTTTGCTACGCTTGTGGGCGACACGACTTCCATCATGCTCGGTGGCGAAGCTGGCATGAACTTCACCGACTTTTTCTGGATTCAAGGCCGTCCCGGCCCATTTTTCATCGTTCAAATTGGAGCCTTGGTGTCCGTGGCCGTGATGCTGATTCTATTTAGAAAGCGCAAAGAAACGATTAGTGGCGAAGAGCGGGCGGTTGTCAAGGATTATGTCCCAACCATTATGCTACTAAGCATCATCGCTTTACTGGTGGTAGCCTCATTCATCGAGCCGAAACCAGATGTTACCAATGGGTTGATTACGATGGGAATGGGAATAATTGCCCTAATTTATAAAGCTATTCGCACCAAATCATGGCCTAAGACACTTGGCGTCATCAAGGAGATTGATTTCCACACGCTTGGTTTATTGGCCGGATTATTCGTGCTTATATATGGTATAGCCCAAGTTGGCATCATCGATGATATCGCCGCGTTTTTCCTCCAAGTCGGAGGCAGCAACAAGTTTTTGATTTACACGCTCGTCGTCTTCGTGTCGGTCGCGTTCTCGGCCTTTGTCGATAACATCCCCTACGTGGCCACGATGCTACCGGTGATGACGACTCTTTCAGCAGGTATGGGCATTGATCCGCTACTACTATACTTTGGTTTATTATGTGGCGCGACGCTTGGCGGAAACCTGACTCCGATTGGTGCTTCGGCCAACATCGCCGGCATTGGCATTTTAAGAAAAGCCGGTCACGAAGTGAAAGTGACCGACTTCCTAAAAATCGGCGTTCCGATGACGCTGGCTGCCGTTTTGACTGGGTATGGTTTGATTTGGCTGCTATTTTCGTAACTTCCAAACTAACTTAAAAATATAAAAGAGCCTGTTTTTGCAGGCTCTTTTGCTTTATTGTCTTATATCAATCTGACACATCTTCATCGCTTCAAGCGCATTCTGATGACTTATAGGAGTGACACCGGCACTGCCTTTGGCGTCGACGATGATTGGAATGTTAGGCAAATATGCTTTGATCAACAATGCATTAGAGATAACGCAGATGTCAGTGCATAGTCCTAATAACTCAATTGATTGAATGGGCTCTTGCTTGTTTAGCTTCAATAAATAATCGACCAATGATTTAGAGCCAAACGTGTCCTTTTGAATTACGACCGCTTCCTTCGTTTTTATTAGTGGCTCCAAGTCTTGATGGATGTGGTGACCGGCACTTCCTTTTTGGCAGTGGATGACTGGCAGGTGATGTCCTTCCTCGCTACCCAGATAGTGTTCATCATGGGTGTCTTGAGTAAAGAATATTGGTCCATTAAAAGATACGATGCGCTGTTTGACATATGGAACGATCGCTTGCGCTTCAGGGGTTCCAAGCGATCCGGTGATAAAATCATTTTGCATATCGACGACGACCAGTACGTGTGCCATAAACGATCCTCGCTTATATCATAACGAAGTAAGTTAAAACTAGCGACTTTCTTGCAATAGTAACTCCAGGATTTGAATGGCGTTAGTGGCTGCGCCTTTGCGAATGTTATCAGCCACCACAAACATATTCAACCCATGGTCGAGCGAAGCATCGTTGCGGATGCGCCCTATAAACACTTCGTCATAACCCGAAGCGTAAAGTGGCATCGGGTAATCATTTGAACTCGGTTCGTCTTTGACGATAACACCGGGAGCGGAGGCTAATGCCTCACGGATTCGATTAAGATCATAACTATTTTCAAACTCGACATTAATGCTTTCGCTATGTCCGTTATAAACGGGAACGCGTACGGCCGTCGCACTTACTTTTAAATCGGGAAGATGCATGATTTTGCGCATTTCGCGAATCATTTTGTCCTCTTCTTTGGTGTTGCCATTGTTTAGAAAAACATCTATATGCGGAATCACGTTTCGATTAATTGGATAGGGAAATTTGTTGGTCGTTGCGTTGTTTAAATCATCAATTCCTTTTTGTCCCGCGCCGCTGACGGCTTGATAGGTTGATATAACGACGCGTTTAATTGGGAAAATATCGTGGATTGGTTTTAAAGCGACGACCGCTTGAATCGTGGAGCAGTTAGGATTGGCGATGATGCCCTGATGAGAATATGCGTCTTGAGGATTAACCTCAGGAACCACTAGCGGCACGACTTTATCCATGCGCCAGGCGCTCGAGTTATCGATGACAATCGTTCCATTGGTGGCGAATAGGGGCGCAAACGTTTTGGAAACGGTCGCTCCGGCGCTAAATAGGGCGTAAGACACTGCGTTTTCGATTAAAGTTTTCTCGGTCAGCTCGATGACTTGATGGGCTTGCCCCTTGAATATCAAGGTTGTGCCGGCACTATGGCTTGAGGCGAATAATACAAGCTTAGAAATCGGAACATGGCGCTGTTCAAGCACTTCCAAAAACTTGCGACCGACCGCACCCGTAGCTCCAACGATTGCCAAACTGATACTCTTCATTGTTCTTCGTCCTCGTCATAAAGAAATTCATTATATATGGCGTTAATGGCATAGGTATAATCTTCATCGTCAACGCCAATCACGATGTATAAGCCGTTACTTCCATAGTCGATCATCCGTAGATTGATATTGGAATTAACAAGCGCGCTGAATAGGTTGAGCATGTTGTATTTATTGGCCATCAAGTTTCGTCCAACGATGGCAATCAGGGAAATGTTATCGGACGTTTCCACCAAATCAGGTTTCAATGTTTTCTTAATGGAGTTGATGAGAATGTTTTTCTTTCCATCTTGAAGATACTTTGACTCAATCATTAATGAGAAAGTATCGGTGCCACTTGGAAAATGCTCAACGTTAATGTCCATTTTTTCGCATATCGACAATACTTTGCGGTCGAATCCGACGATTTCGCTCATCGCGTCTTTTTCGATGACGATTTTGGTGAAATTTTTAAGTCCGGCGATGCCTGTGATGGGTGGTCGCGGGCGATCGGAGGGTAGCGTATGATAAATGAATGTTCCTTCGCAAGCTTCATTGAAAGTGTTGCGAACGTTAATCGGGATTTCTTCCTTGGTCAGTTGTAAGACCGTATTGCTATGGAGCACGCTGGCGCCCATAAAAGAAAGCACGCGCAATTCCTTGTAGGTAAGCACTTCCATCAACTTCGGATGCGGCACGATGCGTGGATCGCACGTATAAAAACCATCGACATCGGTCCAATTCTCATAAAGTTTAGCTTTTACTGCTTGAGCGACCATCGCTCCGGTAACATCGGAACCGCCCCTTGTCAGTAGTTTGACCTCACCAAGCGAAGTCGCTCCATAAAAACCCGGGATTACAACATATTCGCGATTTTTCAGTGTTTTGCGTGCAAGTTTGCGCGTGTTGATACTATCGATGACGCGGCCACGAAAACGAATTACTTCGGTGGCATCGACGAATTCGTAGCCCAAATAATTGGCAAGAAACATCGCGCTGAGGTATTCGCCCCGCGACACGATGTATTCGACCGTGCGCACGCGCAACATTTGCCGAAGCGTCTCCTGCAGCGTCTTTTCATAGTCGAGCGTAAGTTTTAAATATTGGGCAATGTCCCGAAATCTTTGGGCGATAGATTCAAACTTTGAAGCGTCGTTACGATGGATGAGATCTTCGGCCAATTCATAAAGGGCATCGGTCATCTTCACTGAAATGGATTCGGTTTTTCCAGGCGCCGACACGATGATGAATTTTCGTTCCGGGTCCTTTTTAATGATATCGGCAACGATGGCGATTGTTTTACCGCTGGCCATGGAGGCACCGCCGAACTTGGCGACTTTAATCGGTTTCATGTTATGAGAGCCTCCGTTTGAAGTCTTGATAATCGAACGAAGTGACTAATACGTCGCTTCCATCGATTTTTCGCGCATAGATTGCAGGCAAACGCATGCCATTGAACGTATTGTTTTTGACGATGGTATATAACGCCATATCTTCGAAGACGATTTTATCTCCAATGCTTGGAATTTTTTCATAGCGATAAAGTCCAAAATTATCGCCAGTCAAGCATGTATGGCTAGCCAAACGCACGAGTTGGCCGCCTTTTGTCAGCGTGCCAATCACTTTTGGGGTGTAAGGCATTTCGATAACATCGGGCATGTGGCAAGTAGCGGAAGCATCGAGTATTAAAACCGGATAATCGGCTTGGACGGTGTCGAGCACGGACGCCACAAGAAATCCGGCGTTCATGACGATGGCTTCACCAGGTTCAAGATAAACAGTAAGTCCGTATTTGGC
>Ga0209835_1000257_pt1 | contig 36207 bp, 34 predicted proteins | sample LakKivwa52mmetaG_FD_184138 | JGI IMG/M metagenome (GOLD analysis project Ga0209835, IMG submission 184138) | Anoxic lake water microbial communities from Lake Kivu, Rwanda to study Microbial Dark Matter (Phase II) - Lake Kivu water 52m metaG... | ecosystem: Environmental > Aquatic > Freshwater >... | reverse complement strand
TGATAAACCCATTGACGGACCTTTCCAAGCCATTTCGAGTATTCCTCAAAGTGAACTAGATTTAGCGGAATATAAAGCGAAAAATAAGAACAAAAATGGCTTTCAACTTCGGGGGACCGTGGTATATTCCGAAATCCGCCCCGGTAGAAATAGTGCGACAGCAACGTTCATCATCACGGATCAGAAAGATTCGATTTTCGTGAAAAAACGGTTGATGAATGATAGCGAAAAGCGATTTGCTAACGAAATCCAAATCGGATTAACCATGCTCGTTGAAGGAATGGCTTTGTACGATAATTACTACGGAGAAGTCATCATCAATGCCTATAATATCGCAAAATCGAACACTGTTCTTCCCAAAACCAATCGCCTTGATGAAGCCAAACAAAAACGGATTGAACTACATGTCCATACCAAAATGAGTGCTCTTGATGGTGTCAATACCATGGAAGAATACGTCGAACGCGCCAAGTATTGGGGCCATTCAGGCATTGCGGTTACGGACCACGGGTCCGTACAATCCTTTCCTGATTTGTTTGCTTTGTCGAAGCAACATGGCATCAAAGGGATATATGGGCTGGAATTGACTTATGTGAATGATGAAGCGATTCGAATTGCATCAGGTTCAAAAAGCGGGTTACTGTCCGATCAAACCTACATCATTTTTGATATTGAAACGACGGGATTATCGGTTCTATATGATTCGATTATTGAAATCGCTGCGTTTAAAGTCAAAAATAGTCAAACCATAGATCGGTTTCAAACTTATATTGACAATAAGATTGTCTTATCGGAGTTCACCAAAGAATTTACCGGTATTACGGATTCTAAATTAAAAGGCGCTCCTTCTTTAAAACAAGCATTGCAAAGTTTTTTAACTTTCGCCAAAGATGGCATCTTAGTTGCTCATAACGCCAACTTTGATGTGGACTTCGTCAAAGAAAAAACACTCCAACTTGGTCTTGAATGGCAAGAGCCTCCCTTTATTGACACGTTGGTCTTATCAAAAACGTTATTTCCATCACGTCAGCGCTATTCTCTTGATTCCATTGCGAAACTACTGGGAGTTCAACTAACAAATCATCACTCCGCCTCAGAAGACGCAGAAGCACTGAAAGAAATTTTTATGGGATTACTTGCGGAAGTGAAGAAGCAAGTGGCGAGTTTGAAATTTAATGATCTCAATCTGTTATTACGACGGGAAGAGTTTCATAAAATTCCTTATCCGAAACACATTAGTCTATTAGTGAAACAACAAGCGGGATTGAAAAACTTATACAAGATTTTATCTGCCGCATCGACAGACTTCTTTGACCGGGAAGCAAAAGTGATGAAAACGTATTTAGATAAGCATCGAAAAGGGTTGATTGTTAGCTCGGGTTGTCGAAATTCCGATTTTTTTGAAATTGCCCTTACGAAAAATCATGAAGCCTTAAAACAAGCAGCTAGTTATTATGATTTACTGGAAGTACAACCCCCTTCTAGTTTCGCATATCTTCGCTTTGATAATCCTCAATGGAAAGAACAATTGGAAGATGTCATCAAACGCATTGTTCAGGTGGGAAAGGAACTTGGAATTTTGGTGGTCGCGACAGGAGATGTCCACCATCTCGATCCAGAGGACCTAATCTATCGTGAAATCATGATTGCGACACCCTTAGTAGGGGGAGGTGGCTTTCATAAACTGAACTCCGAGAAGGAAAAACCGAGTCAACACTACTTAACGACAGATGAAATGCTTGCGGAATTCGCATTCTTGGGTGAAGATGTCGCTTATGAATTGGTTGTTACGAATACCCAAAAGGTTTTTGACATGATTGAAACCATCGAGATCTTCCCTAAAGAACTTTTCGCACCTACAGATGAGTTCTTAGCTGAAAAAGGGGTTCCCTCCATACGAGTCAAAGTCGAAAATATGGTGCACCAGAAAGCGAAGAAATGGTATGGGGAGTCCTTACCCGGTATTGTGAAACGGCGTATGGATAAAGAATTAACAAGTATTATTACCCATCACTTTTCAACCATCTATTACATTTCCCATCTATTAGTAAAAAAATCTCTCGATGATGGCTATTTAGTGGGTTCACGAGGCAGTGTTGGCTCCAGTTTTGTCGCAACGTTGATGGATATCACCGAAGTCAATCCATTGCCACCACACTATCGTTGTCCCAATTGTCAATTCACGGCCTTTAAAAAGACCGAAGAAGAAAAATCCTTAGATGGGCTAACCCCCTTTGAAGAAGAACATCAAAAGTGGTTTGATCATGTCGATTGCGGGTATGATTTGCCTGATTTTGCTTGTCCCAATTGCAACCATCCACTGAAAAAAGATGGGCACGACATTCCCTTTGAAACCTTCCTTGGATTCAAAGGAGATAAGGTGCCTGATATCGACTTAAACTTCTCAGGGGATTATCAAGGAGAAGTTCATAAATATATCCGAACCTTATTCGGGGAAAATTATGCTTTCCGGGCTGGGACGATTGGAACCTGTGCTTCCAAAACGGCTTTTGGAATGGTACGCGAGTACTTTGAAAAACGAAGCACCCCAGAAGAAGGAAAAAAACGTCGGGCGGAGTTAGATCGTTTAGCGCAAGGGATTGTCGGTGTGAAACGAACCAGTGGACAACATCCCGGAGGGATTGTGGTCGTTCCGAATAATAAAGAGATTTACGATGTAACGCCGATTCAATATCCTGGCGATTCCACTGATAAAGAATGGAAAACCACACACTATGATTACCACTCATTCGAGTCGAATCTCTTCAAACTTGATGTTTTAGGTCATGATGATCCAACGATGATTCGCTATTTGATGGATTTGGTGATAGAACACCCACTTGAATTTCCATTCAGTCAACCTGAGGATATTCCAATCGATGATAAACAAGTTTATAAAATGCTTTCTGGAACGGACATTATCGGATTAAAACCTGAGGATATCAAATCCGATGTTGCTTCTTATGGGATTCCCGAGTTAGGAACAAACTTTGTACGGGGAATGCTTCGCGATACCCGTCCGCAAAACTTTGCTGAGTTAGTGAAAATTTCTGGTTTATCTCATGGAACGGATGTATGGTCTTCCAATGCTCAAGATTTAGTCTTAGGGAAACGAAATGAGTTTGGTCGGATTGAGTTTAAAGATATCATCGGTTGTCGTGACGATATCATGGTGGATTTAATCGCATATGGAATGCCCCCTACCTTAGCCTTTGAAATTATGGAGTTTGTCCGTAAAGGAAAAGCTCCAGCAAATCCAGAAAAGTGGGCAACTTACGCTGATAAAATGAAGGCCCATAAGGTGCCAGATTGGTACATTTGGTCTTGTAGTAAGATTAAATACATGTTTCCAAAAGCTCATGCGACCGCTTATGTATTAATGGCGATGCGGATTGCATGGTTTAAACTGTACCGTCCCATCTATTTCTATTCAGCTTATTTCTCCAAGCGCGCGAATGTCTTTGATGTCACCGCAATGGTTTCAGGAGAGAATGGATTATCGCGTAAACTAGACGAAATCACCGAAAAGGGTGATGGCGCAAGTCAACGCGATAAAGATTTACAGGTGGTATTAGAATTAGCATTAGAAATGGTAAAGCGAGGATTCCAATTTAGACCCATTGATATCAACACCTCCCACGCCACAAACTTTCTCATTACCCCTGATCAAAAGGCCCTCATCATCCCCTTTATCGCATTAGAGTCACTAGGTTTAACAGCTGCGAACTCTGTGATTGACGCAAGAAAAGAAAAACCCTTTGTCTCGATAGAAGATGTTCAAAGTCGTACGAAGTTAACCACCACCCATATGGAGCGCCTTGCGGATTTAGGTTCATTTGGTGAGTTACGTGAACAATCACAATTATCCTTATTTGATTTATAAAAAAACCAAAATCTTCACAAAATCGTCAATCTTTCATAGTATAATAAGAACGAATTCTTCTAGGAGGTATCGATATGCGTTTTTTCCGTTCTACAAACCCTGTTCTTCGTGTTGCTCGTGATGCTGACGTATCTACTCAACCCGTAACCTACACCAATGTTGCAATGAAATCCTTGCTTTTGGTTTCGATCACGATGGGAGTTGCGCTGTTTATGTTAACCAACGCAACCCTATGGCGTGTGGAATACATCATTGGCGCATTTGTCTTAGCATTTATTAGTGCCATTACTGGCACGTTGAGTGTCCGGCTATCCCCCTATGCTGGCGTCGTATACGCCGCTGCAGAAGGGGTTTTACTCGGAATGATTTCTGCGGTTTTTGAAAGTGAATATCAAGGTATTATTCAAACGGCTCTTTTAACGACAATTATCGTTTTAGCAGTGATGATGTTGCTTTATTCTACTGACATTATCAAAGTCAATCAACGATTCACATCCTTTGTGGTCGTCGCCATGATTTCGGTCATTTTGATGTCCTTACTCGGTCTCATTCTTGGGCTATCCTCAGGGTTATACATCCTGATTTCTATCGTTTCCGCGATTCTTGCTTGTTTGTATCTCATGATTGATTTCGAGATGATACGCAATGCTGTAGAAGGTCAAATCGATCGGAAATACGGCTGGGTGTTAGCGTTAGGATTGATGGTAACCTTGGTATGGTTGTATATTGAGTTGTTACGGTTACTAGCAATATTTGCAAATTCACGTCGATAAGTTTTGCATTCCCCTGGTTTTTTCGTTATAATAAGAGTAATTCAATGATAAAGCAGTAGTACCTATCTAACCCTGTCAAGAGAGAAATACCTCGGCTGTAAGTATTTTCAGATTAGGATAGCGAATTCAGCTTTGGAGTGGGACCAATCATCCCCGTATCCCGCGTTAAGGGTTCAAGCGCCAAAAGCAATTTTGGAACTAAGGTGGTACCGCGATTCGTCGTCCTTTTTTAAGGGCGACTTTTTTTAGGAGGAGAAATGATGCTGATTCAAAACCAATTAAAAGATATTTTAGAACAATTAGACATCACCTTGTCTACCGTTTCATCGCTTCAAAAACTACAAGAGATCAAAGCAGAAATCCTTGGGAAGAAAGGAATTTTTACCTCTCTACTTTCCCAGATGAAGGATATTCCAGCAGAAGAGCGTCCCCAATATGGTCAAATCGTTAATCTCGCTAAAGGGGAAGCTTTAGCGAAATTTGATGTGCTTCAAGACCGTTTTCAACGAGAAGCCATTGAAGCCACATTAGCGAAAGAAGCGATTGATATCACCCTGCCGGCAAAAAAAGTACGGTTAGGGAGTATGCATCTTATTTCACAAGTCATTCATGATTTAGAAGACTTGTTTCTTGGGATGGGGTATGAGATTAAAGAAGGACCAGAGGTTGAGTCCGATTTGTATAATTTTGAAATGTTAAACTTACCCAAAGGACACCCTGCTCGTGATATGCAAGATTCTTTTTATATCACTGAAGAAACCTTACTACGAACCCATACTTCCCCCGTTCAAGTACGAACGATGTTAGCGAATCACCATCAAGAAGATGTGAAAATCATTTGCCCTGGCAAAGTCTATCGTCGGGATGATGATGATTTAACACACAGCCATCAATTTACCCAAATTGAAGGTTTGGTAGTGAATCGTCAAGCTACTTTTGCAGATTTAAAAGGAACTTTATTAGCTCTCGCTCGTCACCTTTTTGGTGAAAACCGTGAGATCCGTCTTCGTCCATCTTACTTCCCCTTCACAGAACCCTCTGTTGAAGTCGATGTAACTTGTTATAAATGTGGAGGAAAAGGTTGTTCCATGTGCAAACAAACAGGCTGGATCGAGATTCTCGGTGCTGGAATGGTGAATAATGAGGTATTACGTCAAGCTGGTTATGATCCTACTATTTATCAAGGGTTTGCCTTTGGCGTTGGCGTCGAACGATTGGCGATTTTAAAGTATGGAATTGATGATATCCGTAATCTTTATATTAATGATATGCGGTTTAATCGTCAATTTCGCTAGGAGGAACGCGATATGAATGTAGTTTTAAATTGGTTAAAAGACTATCTCGAAGTTCCTGATTCAGCGAAAGAAATAGCGGCACAAATCGGACTAAAATCAACAGAAGTAGCGTTTGTCCGCGCTATGTCAACAGCAACAAACCTGACTGTTGGCTGGGTCAAGGAATGTATCCGCCATCCTCAAGCAGATAAATTATCTGTTTGTCAGGTTGAAGTCAAAGAAACTACTCTGCAAATCGTTTGTGGCGCACCGAATGTGAAAGCCAATCAAAAAGTGATTGTGGCTTTACCTGGAGCCCTTTTACCTGGAAATGTATCGATTCAAAAAACCACCATTCGTGGGGTGGAATCCAATGGCATGATTTGTTCCTTAGATGAACTGGGAATAGACCATAAATTTCATGGAGAAGATGGGATCCATGAATTAGATCCAAATACCCCACTGGGAGCGAATCCTTTAGAAGTGTTAGGATTCAATGACACAATCATCGGACTAGATTTAACTCCAAACAAAGGATATTTATTATCTTATTTAGGGGTGGCTTATGATATCAGCGCCATCTATGGCCTACCTGTCAAAGAACCTCAGTTATGCGTACATGAGATTGAAGAAAGAAATCCTGTTTCAATTGAGATAACATCTGAGGATTGTAAGAGTTATTACAGTCGCTTGGTTAAAAATATCACGATTCAAGAAAGTCCTTTATGGTTAAAAGCAAGGCTCATCGCTAACGATATTCGTCCCATCAACAATGTTGTCGATATCACGAATTATGTCATGCTCGAATATGGTCAACCTCTTCACGCTTTTGATTATGACAAACTTCAATCTACGAAAATCGTAGTGAGAAAGGCATCACCTGGAGAAGTATTCACGACTCTTGATGGGAATGAACGACTTTTACTTGAAGACGACCTATTAATAACGAACGGACATAAAGCCGTTGCTTTAGCGGGAGTTATGGGCGGATTAGAAACCGCAGTGGATGCCCAAACTCAAACAGTATTATTAGAATCAGCGGTATTTCATCTCCTTAGTGTAAGAAAAACCTCTCGACGCTTGGATTTGCGTAGTGAATCCTCGATGCGTTTTGAAAAAGGTCTTGATCCTGATCGCACCATACAAGCGTTAAACCGTGCAGCGATGTTAATCGAAGAATTGGCTAACGGCCAAACATTGGCGGGTATTTCTTACCAGTCTCTCCTTTCTCCTCATCACCATACCATTTCTCTTTCTGTCCAAAAAATCAATGCTGTTTTGGGTTCGAATATGGTGTTAGCAGAAGTGCTTGATATCATCAAGCGATATGGCTATGAAGTTCAAACTGAAAAAGATTCTCTAATCACAGTTCAAATACCGTCTCGCAGACGAGACTTAATCACAGATCAAGACCTTATCGAAGAGATTGTTCGCTTGTATGGATTTGATAAGATCCCAACAGTATTACCTTTTACGAGAAGTGTTGGAAAACGATCAGATAAACAAAAAAAGGCGAAAGCCATCAAAGAAGCTTTAACTTACTTAGGATTTGATGAAGTCATTACCTATTCGCTTGTCTCGCAACAAAAAGCTAACATGTTTGATTTGCAGGACCAAAAGACAATCACTTTACTTCACCCGATGACGGAAGAACGAAGTACCCTTCGTCATTCTTTACTACCTTCTCTTCTAGAAGTAGCGTCCTATAATCTAGCTCGTAAAAATGAGGGTATTCACGTTTTTGAATTAGGGCGAGTGTACGAGGAATCAGGGGAAAAAGAACGGTTATCAGGACTGCTCGATGGACAATATCTAGCAATGGATTGGCAAAAAAAGAATACACCCATTGATTTCTATTATGTAAAAGGAATCGTGGAAGCAATCCTCGCACTCAGCGCTATTTCTGATTATGAGATTGTACCCGTCGATAAAAATGTTCACTTTCTTCATCCTGGCATTGCGGCTTCTGTCTATGTAAATGGTAAAAGTCTTGGTCACTTCGGTCGCTTACATCCAGAAACAGAGCGTCAACTAGGGTTGACAAAGATGTTTGTTTTCGAACTCGACTATGATCAACTGACCTCCATTCCTAATCCTCTCATTCGGATGAGAGAAATTCCTAAGGTACCGAAAGTGACTCGAGATTTAGCCGTCATTGTCAAAGAAGAAGTCAGTGCAAAAGCATTGCTTGATGTGATCCATAGCGTTGCGAAAGACGTTCTTCAAAGTGTTGATATTTTTGATGTATATCGAGGTGAAGCCATTGGTGAGGGAAACAAAAGTGTTGCTATTTCTATGGTTTTACAAAACCCAACCAAAACCCTTGAAGCAGCTCAGGTGGATGAATTGATGAAGAACATCGTTTTGGGTCTGGAGCTCCATGTAAAGGGAAGTTTACGTTCATAAACGACAAAAAGACATCAGTCGCTTTCAAAAGTGACTGATTTTTTTGTCTGTGTAAAGTAAATTTGACATCCGCAACCGAAACGATTTTGTTATAATGTAAACATAGGAGGTGCACTATGGAAAGAGTGATTGAAGTATCAAAATTAGTTAAGCATTATGGTACTGTAGAAGCAGTGAAGGGCATAGATTTCTATGTCGAAGAAGGATCTTTATTTGCTTTTCTAGGTCCAAACGGTGCCGGAAAAAGTACAACCATCACGATGATTACCACATTATTAGAACCAACGAGTGGTTCGATTATCGTGAATGGACTCGAAGTAGGAAAGCAAGATGATGAGATCAGAGAACAAATTGGGATTGTCTTTCAAGAACATTTTTTAGATGCTTTTCTTACGGTGAAGGAAAATTTATTAACGAGAGCTGCCTTTTATCGGGGAACCAAGGAAGAACATCTGAAACGAGTGGAAGAAGCCATGGATGTTGTCCAAATTACTGAACTTGCCAATCGTCCCTACGGGAAACTCTCTGGAGGGCAACGAAGACGAGCAGATATTGCTAGAGCCTTACTCAATCGGCCTAAAATTCTTTTCCTTGATGAACCGACTACAGGGCTGGATCCTCAAACACGCAAAAATGTATGGGATACCATACGAAGACTCCAAAAAGAATTATCCATGACCGTCTTCTTAACCACACACTATATGGAAGAAGCAGCCGTAGCGGATTACGTGGTTGTGATTGATAATGGCAATATTGTGGCCAAAGGCAGTCCTTTCGAACTAAAAGAGCGATATGCGGTAGACCGCTTAGAACTGTATCCAATTCAGCAACAGCCTGTACTTGAAGTTCTTGATGAAGGGCATCAATCATATGAAGTCAAGAATGGTTGCGTGACTGTAGAACTAGACCATCCGATGGATAGTTTAAAGATTCTTGATCAAGTAAAGCACTTAATTACTAATTTCCAAGTCTTACATGGAACCATGGATGATGCATTTATTCGTATCACCGGAAAGGAAATCCGCGAATGATCTTTGCTCTTGTAAAACGTAATTTAAAATTATATTTCCGTGACAAAGCGTCGATTTTCTTTTCTATGCTGGGCGTTTTGCTAATTATCTTAGTATACGTGTTATTCCTCGGTAACATGGTATCGGGTATCGCAGATAGTTTTTCCGATGGAAATTCACGCTTTTTTATGGATTCATGGATTATGGCAGGGGTCATCGCTTCCACGACAATGACAACGGCTTTAGCTGGGTTTGGAACGATGATTGATGACCGGGCAAAAAAAATTGTCTATGATTTCCATAGTTCACCGATTCCTAGATCCACCTTGGTTCTTTCCTATATCTTAAGTTCAGTAACGGTTGCTTTTATTATGTCACTCTTAACCTTAGCGCTAGCACAAGGATACATCGTCATTTATGGCGGACAATTTTTATCCTTTCGGGCTTTCGTTCAAGTCCTAGGACTCATTGTATTATCTGTAGCCGCATCTTCATCGTTTGTTTTCTTTCTCGTCGCGTTTATAAAAAGCCAAAATGCCTTTGGGACATTGTCTAGTTTGATTGGTACTTTGATTGGGTTTTTAACGGGGATTTATGTGCCGATTGGGAACTTACCCACAGCCATTCAATGGATTATCAAAGTGTTCCCGGTTTCTCATGCGGCAGCTGCTATTCGTCAAACCATGATGAATGAAGCTGTTGCAATGGAGTATGTACCGGATTCCGTTAAACTATTTATGGGATTGGAATTTCAATATGGGGATTATACTTTACCTTTATTCGGAAACATTATCGTCTTAGTCGCAACGCTTGTTTTATTCTTTAGTCTATCTGTTTTGATTATGAAAAAATACAAAGAGAAATCCTAAGAGACAGAATCAAAAAGATTGGACTATGGTATACTATAATGGGGTGATATGTTGAATAACCTCTATGGGTATACCTTAGACGCCTTAGGCGACTACCTTGTACAAAACAAATTTAAGAAGTTTAATGCAACACAAGTCTTTGAATGGGTCTATCAAAAAAAGGCCCAAGACTTTGATTTGATGTCCAATTTAAATAAAGAACTTCGCGACCATCTAAGCCGCGAGTTTTCTCTATCTAACCTTCCAATCGAGTTAAAACAAACTTCTGCTGATGGAACTATCAAGTATTTGTTTGTTTTAGAAGATGGATACCTCATCGAAAGCGTCTTAATGCGCCATGAATATGGCTTATCTTTGTGCGTTACTTCCCAAGTAGGATGTAATATGGGTTGTTCGTTTTGTGCCAGTGGGCTGAAGAAGAAAACGAGAAATTTAGAAGCTCATGAGTTAGTCAATCAAGTGGTGAGTGTAGAACGCGATATTGATCAGAAAATTACCCATATCGTTGTTATGGGCATCGGCGAACCGTTTGATAACTACGATCATGTGATGAACTTCGTCCGAATTATTAATCACGCCAAAGGACTAGCCATCGGACAACGTCATATCACGATTTCCACTTGTGGAATCGTTCCACGAATTTATGATTTCGCAAAAGAGCCCATTCGACCCAATTTAGCCGTGAGTTTGCATGCGCCTAATGATGCATTACGAACGCAAATTATGAAGATTAATAAGCGCTATCCTTTAAAGGATATCATTGAGGCTTTAAAAGTGTATTTTGAACAAACATCTAGACGTATCACCTTTGAATATATCTTGCTTCATGGGGTAAATGACTCTGTTGAATTAGCAGATGAATTATCTGATTTAATTCGAGGGTTAAATGCTTATGTGAATTTAATTCCTTATAATCCAGTCACAGAGTTTGCTTATCAAGCAACGGATCCGAAGCGCGCGAGTCAGTTTTATGACCGTTTAATGAAGCGAGGAATCGCCGTAACATTACGCCGGGAACAAGGGAAAGATATTGACGCAGCTTGTGGTCAATTGCGAATGAAACATGAAGATAAATCGTAATTGACAAGATGAAACGCTAGTGATAAACTATTTAATAGTTTTAAGACGAAACAATAATTTTGAATGAAAAAAGGTGATTTTTTATGAACCAAACTCCCATTAAACGAATCGGCCTATTAACAGGTGGTGGCGACTGTTCTGGACTGAATGCTGTCATCCGTGCTGTTGTTAGAACAGCAATCTTAAAATACCAATACGAAGTGATTGGTTTTATCGGCGGTTATTACGGCTTATATCATAACAACTACATCAAAATGGACTTATCGACAGTATCAGGAATCTTTCATCAAGGGGGAACGATTCTTAAAAACTCTAATAAAGATAACCTTTTTTCGTATCGTGTTCGTGATGAAGATGGAAACTATGTGAAAAAAGATGTTTCGAATGTGGCATATGAAAATTTACAAAAATTAGGGATTGATGCCTTAGTCATTATTGGAGGCGATGGTACCTTAACTTCTGCTCGCGATTTTGCGCGGAAGGGTGTCAAAGTTGTCGGGATTCCCAAAACCATTGATAATGATGTGCCAGCGACAGATATTACGTTTGGTTATCGGACGGCTTTAGATCACATTATGCATGCTTTAGATGCCATCCATACAACTGCATTTTCTCATGACCGTGTCATGATTTTAGAAGTCATGGGTCGCAATTCCGGCTGGTTAGCTTTAGAAGGAGGACTGGCGGGTTCCGCTGATGTTATTTTACTACCCGAGATTCCTTACGATATTAATAAAGTGGTAGCGAAGATTGTGGAACGGTATAATCGCGGTTCTAAATTTTCGATTCTTTGTGTTTCAGAAGGATGCCGTCCGATTGATGGTGACGTCACGGTGAAAAAGATTGTTGAGGAATCCCCTGATTCGGTTCGTTTAGGAGGAGCAGGAGAACAAGTTGCGATGGTGTTAGAGAAAATTCTCAAACCCATCACAGGTCAAGAAGTTCGTTCAACAAATCTAGGATATATCCAACGCGGTGGGGTAACCAATTGCTTTGACCGGGTAATTTCAACTCGATATGGAACGTATGCTGTCGACATGATTGCGTCCGGCGAATTTGGAAAAATGGTTGCGGTGAAACACGATAAAATGGTTCCTGTTCCAATTGAAGAAGTAGTTGGATCTGGAGAAGTCGGAGAAACCTCTCATGGGGGTTCCAAAGTGGTGGATCCGAATGGTGATTTAGTTCAAGCAGCGAAATGTATTGGGGTTGTCTTTGGGGACTAAAGCATTATTTTAAACAGGGTTTTGAAAATGAACATAGAGGAGGCAAGTATGGAACTAAAAGGAAGTAAGACGTATGAGAACTTGAAGGTAGCATTTGCAGGAGAATCTCAAGCTCGCAACAAATACACATTTTATGCATCGGTTGCGAAAAAAGAAGGTTACAATCAAATTGCAGAGTTTTTCCTAGAAACAGCAGAAAACGAAAAGGAACATGCAAAAGTATGGTTTAAACTCCTTCATGATGGCGACATTCCTACGACAACTGTCAATTTACAAGACGGAGTTGACGGCGAACATTACGAATGGACCGATATGTACAAAGGCTTCGCTGAAGTGGCTCGAGAAGAAGGGTTCAATCGGATTGCTTATTTATTTGAGGCAGTTGCGAAAATCGAAAAAGAACACGAAGAACGGTACCAAAAACTACTCGATAACGTGAAAAATGATTTAGTATTCCGTTCAGAAAATGATTCTGAAATGTGGATTTGTGCCGTTTGTGGACATCTCCATTTTGGAAAAAAAGCACCTGAAAAATGCCCTGTTTGTGATCATCCAAAGGCATACTTTGAACGACGCGTCATCAATTATTAAACTTCAAAATTCACAAAAAGCATCCATTTAAGGCTTAGAAATGGATGCTTTTTTTTGAATCCGTGCGAGAATACAAGCAATCTGACGCATTTTTTGATATAATCATATACAATAGAAGTAATTCTCTTGGAGGACCAGATTTGGAAGGACGAATCATTAAACTAACGGGTGGACTTTACACTGTGATGGATCAACAAAATCAAATTAGGGAGTGTAAACCCCTTGGGATTTTTCGACATCGAAATATCGCTCCAAAAGTAGGCGACTTTGTTGTTTTAGAAGGACCTTCCATTGTTGAAGTCAAAGAGCGACATAACGATTTTACTCGCCCCATGATTGCGAATGTCGATAAGGTGTTACTCATCCAATCCGCAAAAGAACCGGACTTTAGTTTTCATCTATTAGATCGTTTTTTACTCCTGATTGAATCGGAAGGCGTTGAACCCATCATCATCATTACCAAAATGGATTTACTAACGCAGGAAGAGTCCCATGCATTGAAAGAGCAACTACAATACTATCAATCCTATTATCCGGTATTGTATACATCCAGTTCGAAATTACAAGGAATTCGTGAAATCATCCCGTATATCCAAGATAAAATCGCTGTCGTAGCGGGCCAGACAGGAGCGGGGAAAAGTTCTCTGTTGAATGCAATAAATCCGGATTTGCAATTGGACACGAACACGATATCCAAAGCACTAGGTCGAGGAAAACATACAACTAGAACGGTGGAGTTAATCCCCTTTGAAACCGGATGGATTGCGGACACCCCTGGCTTTTCCAAGCTTGATTTTACCTTCTCTGACCCAACCGTCTTGAAGCAGTATTATCCTGATTTCGTTGCTTTACAAGCGGAATGTCGCTTTCTTGGATGCAGTCATACACATGAACCCTCTTGTCGAGTCAAGCAAGCAGTTCGTCAGGGCGAAATCTTACCCTCTCGTTATCAAAACTATCTTCTTTTTTATGAAGAAATTAAGGCCGTTAAACCCAAATATCCGAGGTGATTTTCATGATTGTCGCACCCTCTTTCCTTACCGCTGATTTTTCCCAATTAGAATCAGAGATTAAGTCGATAGCTAGTAGTCCCTGGCTTCATTTTGATGTGATGGATGGCGTTTTCGTTACCAACAAAACCTATGACCACACCATGGTGGAACAAATCTCCAAGTGGTCCTCGCAAGTGTTTGATGTCCATCTGATGGTCATGGAACCTGAACTAGTCTTCCAGGCATACGCTGACGCTGGAGCGGATTTAATCACCTTTCATTTTGAGGCGGTTAAGTGTTCGGTTTTTGACGCCATAAAAGTTCTCAAGCAATTAGGGGTACGTGTGGGGATTTCTGTGAAACCAGATACGATGATTCAACTCTTAGAACCTTTTTTACCTTACATTGATTTGGTCTTGGTCATGTCCGTCGAACCCGGTAAAGGAGGGCAAGCATTTCTCCCTCAAGCGATTGAAAAAATCAAATGGCTTGACGAAAAACGCATAGAACTTCACTTGCAATATCTGATTGAAGTCGATGGTGGAATCAATGTCCAAACTGGAAAACTCGCTAAAGATGCTGGAGCAGATGTTTTAGTTGCTGGGTCTTATATTTTCAATCGGAAAGATCGCCACCAAGCGATTCAGGAACTGGAACATGTCTAAAAAAATCAAGATTTTCTGTGGACCCCCGAATCCACTCCTCATTGAACAATATTTTCAGGAAGCAGATGAATTTTTGGTTGGAGTCGATTCCGGACTGTCCCTGTTATTAGAAAATAATCTCAAAATTGATTTAGCGGTTGGAGACTTTGATTCGATTGACGCGGCAAAATTGTTACTTGTAAAGCAAAAGGCTAGACAGTTAATTCAGTTACCAAATCACAAAGATCAAACCGATTTAGCATTTGCGATTGACTATATTTACAACCATATGGACTATCAGTCGATAACGGTTTACGGTGGGATTGGAGGACGAATCGATCATTTTCTAGCAAACGTTAATTTAATCAAGCAATATGATTTAGAATTTATCGATCAACATCATCGGCTATTCCCCCTACGTAAAGGAAAGTACACCCTTCATAATCATCGCTCATACATCTCTTTTTTTGCCATTGAAGATGTCTATGATTTAACCATGAAAGGGTTTGAGTACGAATTAGACGGATATTTTCTGTCCACTCATGATTCTTTATGCGTTTCCAATCGCGGTTCAGGAGAACTTGAATTCTCAAAAGGCCGGTTATTAGTTGTTATGACTGATGATACAAAGATTTAACGAATTATTCGCAAAAGAATCACAGAAAATCCACAATAGTTAACTATAATTTCTCTAAGAAAAGAAGGTGGACCTCATGAAAAAATTCACAGCACTCTTAGTTTCCATGTTGGTTGTTTTTTTAATAGGCTGTCAAGTCAACTTCACAACGACAACACGGACAACCAATACTATTACTCAAACAACCACGACAACAACCATTGATTTATCCAGGCTGTATTCTGAGGTCTATGCTCGGATTTACGAGGAACTTTATGAATCAGTTCGTCAAGAAGTCATTGCCAACATGTCACAAGAACAATTTGACACTTTGTATGAACAAGTGATTGGTGAAATAACCACACGCATTCAAAATGGCGAAATCACAGTGAGCCCTCAAACGGTGATTGAACGACTGATTGCCGTGGCGAATGAATCCGCTAATACCGTGGTTGGAATTTCTAATTACGATGGTTCTGGTAATTTGGTTGGAACCGGGTCTGGGGTGTTATATCGAAAAGTTGGCGATAAGTATTACGTCATCACGAATGAACACGTCGTGAAAGACGGAACTACTTTTGAAGTAGTGTTTGAAGATGGATCCACGATTCAAGCGATTTTACGAGGTGTCGACGCGTTGGTTGACATTGCAGTTTTATATTTCACATCGAGTGAAACCTATCCCATTGCGACGTTTGGAGATTCCGAAGTTGTCCAAAAAGGTGATTTGATTCTTGCGGTTGGGAATCCTTCAGGATTTAAGTATTATGGATCCGCAACATTAGGAATCGTATCAGGAGTGGAACGCTATTTCGATACGGATGGCGATGGAGCGCGGGACATGTTTGTAAACTATATTCAACATGATGCTGCTATTAATAAAGGGAATTCTGGGGGAGCGTTGTTTGATCTCAATGGCAATGTCATCGGGATTAACGTAATCAAGATCTCCTCTGTCGAAATTGAGGGGATGGGCTTTGCCATTCCTTCTGGACTAGCGGCGACCCTAGCAGATGAGATTATTGAGTTTGGGTTCAGTAATCGGATGGTGTACTTAGGGGTTGGTTTTTATGACTTATCTTCCTTAACCGCAGAAGATCGAGCCAGTTTAGTTCCACCGATACCTAGTAATCTGACTCAAGGATTTTATGTCATCTCCACGGATTCACGAGGGTCATTGTTTGGTAGCGTCCAACAAGGCGATGTTATTTTACAAGTAGGCGCTATCGTTGTGGAAAACTCCGTTCAGTTTGTCAAAGAACGGTTTGCGACGTATCGTGTCGGGGATGTCATCTCGATTGTCATCTGGCGGAACGGGGAAACCCTCACGATTGAAAATATTGTATTAAAATCACGGTCTTAGAGGTGAAAATATGAAAAAGATAATCATTCTTCTCGTTTTAGCATTTGGGTTTGGAACCCTGTTCGCATTGACACCGACGATTTCTAACGCTACTGCACCTCAAACCACGATTCCACAAACCACGACCGTGACGACTACACAAACCCAAATCAATCTTGATCAGTTGATTGAAGATATTTACCAGCAAGTCAGAAGCGAAATTTATGATCAGGTGTATGCAGAACTCCTCACAATGATTGGTTCTGAGTTATACGATGAAATCTACGAAAATGTATTAGCGCGATTGAATGAGTTGGTTGCGGATGGAGAGATTCCTGTTGTCGTAGACGAGTTCCAAGATCAAATTCATCAAGTCATAGCTTCCTCCAACCATAGTGTTTTTGGGGTAACGACCTATTTAGGACAAACCGCAAAGTCGCTTGGTTCAAGCGTAGTGTATCGCTATGATGCAGTTGAAAACAAATATTATCTCATTACCAACCACCACGTGATTGATGGGGGAGATAACTATCGAGTTGTATTTGAAGATGGCTCGACTGTTGTGGCCACTTTATTAGGATATGACTCTTCCGCTGATATTGCGATTCTATCGTTTTCCGCTCAAGGGTTAAATCAAACAGTGCATGTTTCCCCCCTTGCACAAAATAATCAAACAGAACCAGGTCAAATCATCATCGCTGTGGGAAATCCAAGAGGCTATAGTTTCTATGGTAGTACAACCCTAGGGATGATTTCTGGTGTGAACCGAAACGTGGATAACGACTATTTCGTTCCTTATATTCAACATGATGCTTCCATCAACTCCGGAAACTCTGGGGGCCCCATCTTTAATCTACAGGGCGAAGTAGTAGGAATCAATGTCAGTAAATATGTATCAGACGATATTGAAGGAATGGGGTTTGCAATCCCGATTGAACTTGTCAAACGCATTATCGCACTTGTCGAGAGCAACACCATGCCTTCCGAAACCATCAAATCTACGTTTGGTACCCTTCGAGATATTTCCTCCTTACGAACCCCACAAGGAACATTCACGGTATCTAGTCTTGTGATTAATCCAAGTTTAACTTTGACCAATCCAGTGATTACCCTACCTAATGCTCTCACAAAAGGCCTCCTTGTTCAAAGCATTGACCAAGCAGGGTCCATATTCGGCACGAACATCGCCATTGGCGATTTAATCGTTGGAATCAACGGAACACCATTTGCATCAGACGCTGAATTCTACCGGACCATTTATGATCAATACATCAAAGGGGATTCTATTTCATTGACCTATTATGTGTTTAATTCGCAAACACTGAGTTATCAAGCAACACCACAAACCGTTCAAATTGTTCTTAAATAAAACAAAAACTCACTCCGAATCGAGTGAGTTTTTTGATAAAAAAAAGACCATAACGGTCGATTCTTTAGGCTCTGGTTACTTTTCCGCTTTTCAGTGCTCTAGCAGAAACGTAGACGCGTTTTACTTGTCCGTTCTCATCGACGATGCGAACTTTTTGCAGGTTGGCCTTCCACAATTTTCTGGTTGCGTGCATTGAGTGCGAACGTTGGTTTCCAGACATGAAGTTCTTCCCGGTTACTGCGCATACTCTTGGCATAAAATATCACTCCGTTTCTGTAAAGATTTCAGCACTTAATATTTTACCATACTTCGTTAAAAAAGCAAGTAAAAAATATTCCTTTTCTTAGGAGATGATAAGTCGAAAAAAACTCCCCGATTCTTGTGAAAATCTCAATAAAAAACAACATCGATGCCTTGTTTTGGCTATTTTGTGAAAAACTTTGAAATTCAAAGAATTGTGGATAAATTTAACAAACAAGCAAGGTCTATAACATCCAAAATGGTTGCTTTTTTGATAGTGCTATGCTAAAATTGTATTGCATTTTACCTATAATGTAAAACTATGAACGTTCGTTCACGAATATATCAAAATCCAATATTGGGGAGACTTTTATGAAAACAACAACTATGGATGGTCAGTTATTTAAAAAGATCATCACCAACGGTGCTATCTCGTTAAAAAATAATATGGATCGCATTAATCAACTCAACGTATTTCCGGTTCCTGATGGAGATACAGGATCGAACATGAGCGCAACGATGATGGCAGGAGCAAAATCCATCGCATCCTTAGAAGACACAGCGATTAGTGCAGTGGCCAAAGCGTTAGCTCGTGGCATGTTAATGGGCGCTAGAGGAAACTCGGGAGTCATTTTAAGTCAATTGTTCAGCGGGATGTCCAAAGGATTACAAGGGTTTGACTCGGTCGATGTCAAACAGTTTTGCAAAGCTCTTCGTCAAGGAGTGGAACAAGCCTATTCTGCAGTAATCAATCCAGTCGAAGGAACAATGCTCACTGTAAGTAGAGAAGGCGCTGACCGGGCCTTAGAGGCATCAGAAGTCGTCGACACATTTGAAGAATTATTCCCAATTTATATTAAGGAACTCAATGAATCATTAGAAAGAACGCCTGAATTATTACCAATTTTAAAAGAAGTTGGAGTAATCGATTCAGGTGGAGCTGGATTCATTGAAGTTGTCCTTGGCATGCATCAAGCGATAAAAGGGAAAATATTGTCTGAACAAGTTGTAGAACCAACCAAAGGTAATCAAGCGTTCCAAGGAAATTTGGATAATTTCCATGGGGATACAAATTTCGGATATTGCACCGAATTCATCATGCAAATTGAAAAAATGGATGAATTCAATCAAAAAGACTTCATTGAGATGTTATCTGCACTCGGTGATTCTTTGGTGGTTGTTCAAGATGAAAACATTCTCAAAGTCCATATCCACACCCAAACCCCGGGAGATGCCTTAAATCTTGGTCAACGGTTTGGTTACTTCATCAACATGAAAATTGAAAACATGAGTTTACAACATTCTGAAGTGTTGATGCATCAACCTCAAAAACAAGAAGAACCTTGTGATTGTGGGCATGAACACCAAATTGGCTCCGCTCCCAAACATCGTAAGAAATTTGGTCTAGTCGCTGTTGTGAATGGTGATGGATTAAAAGAGACTTTCGTCGAAATGGGTTGTGACATCATTATCGATGGGGGTCAAACAATGAACCCTTCGATTGAAGACTTTATCAAGGCCGTAGATAGCATTAACGCAGAACACGTTATTTTAATTCCGAACAATAAGAATGTGTTATTATCGGCTGAAACAGCAGCGAAAATGATTGAACATCGTGATGTGAAAGTCCTACCAGCAAAAACCATTGCACAAGGATATGCTGCTTTAACTATGTTTGATGCTACGCAAACCGTAGATCAAAATTTAAAAGATATGACCAATCACTTGAAACGCGTCAAGACCGGTGAAATCACCTATGCGATTCGTGAAAGTGTGAATAAAGGGAAAAAGATTGATAAAGATGACTTTATGGGGATTTTTAATGGTGAGATTGTTGTCAGCGTTAAGAATCGGATTGAAGCACTGATTAATTTATTTAAATCGATGATTGATTCCAGTTCTGAAATTGTCACCATCATGTATGGAAAAGATGTAGATAACAACGAAGTGGAAGAAGCCGTTCAAATGTTAGAATCCGACTATTCTGTAGAAGTCGAAACCATTGCCGGCGGACAAGACATTTATTCCTATATTATTTCCGTGGAATAAAGGGTATCTCGCATACCCTTTTTTTTCCACATTTTTTTGAGGTAACCATGAACACACTCTCATCGATTCGTGGTGTAGGTCCAACAACGCTTTTAAAACTGAATCAAGAAGGGATTCATTCGGTTCAAGAGGTCTTGACTTGTTTTCCGATTCGTTATCATGTATCCACGATTCAATCGGTCGAGTCTGCCATATTAAATACCGAAATCACTTTAAAAGGAATCGTCACCAAATCAGCAGAGGTGGCGTTTTTACGAACGAAGTTAACCAAGTTAACCGTAAAAGTCGTTTTTGGCGAGTATGAAACAATGGTTGTTCTATTTAATCGTGAATTTTTGAAACAGAGTTTACAAGTGGGCGTAGAAGTTGTTGTTCAGGGACGGTTCGAACGGTTATATAGTCATTTTGTTGCCTCCAACCTTACGCTAGCCAACCATTTTATTGAAGGGATTATCCCGATTTACCCTCTGAATCAAATATCGGATAAAGTATTTCGCTCCCTTGTAAAACAAGCACTTGACACATCCTTTCCTGAAGAGACATTGCCTGACTCTATCCTTTCAAAGCGTGACCTTTTACCCATCAAACAACTCCTTCCAATGGCTCATTTCCCAGAGAACTTGGAAGATGTTCATAGAGTTCAAAAACGAATCAAGTACGAGGAATTATTCCATCTAGCACTCGCATTAAACTATCAAAAGCAGCAATCAAAACAAACTATCTCGCAGTCCCGCAAGATTCATATGGATACCGTTCGTCGCTTAACATCCCAACTTCCCTTTTCTTTAACTGAAGATCAAAAACAATGTGTAAACGATATTTTTCGTGATTTCAAACAACCAAAAACAATGAATCGGATCGTGCAAGGAGATGTCGGCTCTGGAAAGACCGTTGTCGCACTCTATGCCATATTGGGAATCTTAACCTCTGGGAAACAAGTCGCACTGATGGCTCCTACAGAAATATTAGCGAAACAGCATGAACAATTTGTGTCTCATTATTTACAGCCTTTTGGATATCAAACCGCATTTCTTAGTTCATCTTTACAAAAGGAAGAGCGTCGAAAAATAGAACAACAACTTCTAACGGGAAAGATCCATGTGGCAATTGGAACTCATGCATTGTTTCAAGAGAGTGTTTCTTTTCATAATCTCGGACTCGTCATCATCGATGAGCAACATCGCTTTGGGGTGAAAGAACGAACTAAATTGTTTGAAAAAGGGGAGCAACCAGACTTCTTGATGATGACTGCAACCCCCATTCCTCGAACTTTGGCGCGAACCATGTACGCAGAGATGGACCTTTCCATAATCAAACAAACGCCATTTGGAGAAAAACAAATCACAACAAAAGTTGTGGACTATGGTGCACTTCCCAGTATTTTCCATGAAATGACCCAATGTGTAACTCGAGGAGAGCAAGGGTACATCGTTGTCCCTGCTATCCATGAGCAAGTAGGAAAAGATCATTTATCTGTCAAGCAAGTCATGAAACTACTCTCTCAAGAACTACCGCAATCGATTCGATTCCAAGCGTTACACGGAGAGGTCAGTTTTCAGGAAAAAGCAAACATAATAGAAGCCTTTAAAGCAGGTCAAATCGACTTCTTAGTCTCAACAACAGTCATTGAGGTCGGGGTAGATAACCAAAACGCAACCCTTATGGTCATTTTGGATTGTGATCGATTTGGGTTATCTCAACTTCATCAATTGCGTGGCCGTGTCGGGAGAGGAACCAAAGCAGGTCTTTGTTATCTTGTCAGTGATCAAATCCTTCTTGGAAACAATCGTTTCTCGATACTCGAACAAACTTTGGATGGATTTTTAATTAGTGAAGAAGATCTCAAAGAACGCGGACCCGGGGAAATGCTAGGATTACGTCAAACCGGAATCCCTTCCTTGAAAATGGCGAATATCGTTACCGATTTTGATTTTTTTGAACATGCATTAGAAGACGCAAAACAACTTCTTAATTCTTCAAACACAAGCGATCAAAGCATCGTAAAAAAGCTACTTGATTTTACAGATTCAAAAACACTTCAATAAAAATATGATATACTTGAAACGAAGAGGTGAACTGAAATGATTCGAATTGCAGTGGATGCTATGGGCGGCGACTACGCCCCAAAAGAACAAATAGAAGGGGCGATGCTCGCCATCCAAAAAATTCCTGATATCACAATTTTGCTATATGGAAATATCGAAGAGATGAAAAAGTATCTCTCCAATCCGGAACGCATTCAAATGATCGAAGCGCCCTACGTCATTCCAATGGGCGAAAAGAACGCCATTAAAGCAATCAAAGAACACCCTGAAAGCTCTATGGCCGCTGCGCTTTCTTCCTTGCGAAAGGAAGAATCTGATGCCGTTGTTTCTTCAGGGGCCACCCAAGCGTTGATTGCTGGGGCCCATATTTTAGTTAGAAGAATGCCTGGTTTTAAGCGTAGTGCAATCGCTCCCTTAATTCCATCCGTGTCAGGAAAAGAGACCATTCTCTTAGATTGTGGAGCTAACTTAGAAATTCGGCCTGAGCATATGTTACAACAAGCGTATTTTGCTAGTGTGTATGCCAAGGAAGTCTTAGGTAGAAAAGAACCATCAGTTGGATTAATCAATATCGGTACTGAAGAAGGAAAAGGCCGTGATTTTGATAAAGAAGTCTTTCATCTCTTTCAAGAGAAAGGCTTATTTACCTTTGTCGGAAATGTCGAACCCAAAGATGTCTTAAACCCACCTTGTGATATATTAATCAGTGATGGATTCACCGCAAATATCGTTATGAAGACCATTGAAGGTACCGCAAAAGGCATGGGGATGGTGTTAAAAAGAGAGTTAAAGGCAACCTTGTTAGGAAAAGTCGGCGCATTGCTGGCGAAAAACAACTTAAAGAATTTTAAGAAAGCCATGTCCCCCGAAGAAATCGGAGGAGCTGTTCTATATGGCCTGTTTAAACCAGTCATTAAAGCTCAAGGAGCTTCGAAATCATACGGGTTCTATAATGGAATTCGCCAAGCCGCCAATGTTGTCCGCAGTGATGTCTTTGGAAAAGTGAAGGCTTATTTAGAAACAACAAAGGTGGATTTGGGGAATGACGAATAACAGTGTTACAGAGCATGCAAAATTAAAACAACTGGAAAAAAAATACCAACTACAATTTCAAAATTTTAACTTACTCGTTCGTGCGATGACTCACTCCTCTTATGCGAACGAACACAATACTGTAAGTAACGAACGACTCGAGTTTCTGGGTGATGCGGTTTTGGATTTAGCCGTCGGACGCTATTTATTTGATCACTTAAATCTCGATGAAGGTGTTCTAACCAAAAAACGAGCCCAAGAAGTCTGCGAACAAAGTTTATATCAATTCGCAAAGAGTATGAAACTAGGAGATTTTCTACTACTAGGAAAAGGCGAAGAAAAAAGTGGCGGTCGAGACAAACCAGCTGTTTTAGCTGATGCTTTTGAAGCGTTATTAGGGGCTGTATTTCTTGATCAAGGATTCGATCGCGTCTACAACATCTTAAATGTAGTGGTCTTTCCAGAAATCAAAAAAAGCCTCTATAGTGACGATAATGATTACAAAAGCAAACTACAAGAACTCGTTCAATCAGATAAGCGTACGCTAGAATATCCCATCGTCTCTGAAACAGGTCCCGCTCACGATAAGACGTTTGTGGTACGTGTGATTATGGATGGTCATATCATTATGGGCGAGGGAAAAGGAAAAAGCAAAAAGGAAGCCGAACAACAAGCTGCGAAAGTAACTCTCGAACGTCTCGCAGTTCCAGATGAAACGTTCATTCCAAACGAGGAGTAATATGGATTCGAAATTAATACAGCATTTGCTTGAAGGTGGCATTCTTGATTTTGATCGATTGGTTTTAAGTGAATACAAAAACCTCAATTTATCTGACCAAGAAGCCATGTTACTCATCCATCTTCATAAAGAAGTTGTTTCTGGGCAGACGAAACTGAATGTTGAGCGACTATCAAACCAGTTTGCGATTCCGTCTGACCAAGCATACATTTTATTGGATCGTCTTTTACAAGGCGGCTTTTTGACATTATCGATTCAAAAAAATGAGGAAGGAAAAGAATCAGAAACCTTTCACGTGGAAGAAACAGCTGTAAAAATGATGCAATCAATCGAAAAAAGACTTTCTTTCCAGATGGCCGCTGAAAGCAAACACTATGATACGCCCGAAGAAGCGGTAGTTGATTTCATCGAACAAGCGTTTCAAAAGCAACTCACCCCGATTGAACTTGAAATCATTCAAAAATGGCTTAATGAGAGTCATTATGATTTACTCCAAATCAAGCAAGCACTTTACGATGCCGTTAAAGCTTCGAAACCATCTCTCTCTTACATGGACGCTTTATTACTTCGAAAAAAGAAAAAGTTGTCCAAGGAGAAGGAAACAGTCACCTATGAACCGAAACCTGAAGCCTTGAAGAACTTCTTTGATTCATGGAAAAAAGAATAACCATTGAAGAACGAGCGCGGTTGATTCAAGAGACTGTTTCAACATTATATCCCCATGCGCATTGTGAGTTGGTTCATCACAATGCCCTTGAATTAATTATTGCGATTGCTTTGAGCGCTCAAACAACAGATGAAGCCGTGAATAAGACAACAGCTGTTTTGTTTCACAAGTATCCAACATTACAACATTATTTAGATGCCCCCCTTGAAGAGATTATGGCGGTCATTAAGCATCTTGGCCTATATCAAAACAAAGCACGAAACTTAAAAGCGATGGTGGAAAGGATTGCGACGGAGTTTGGTGGAGAAGTACCTTCTACCCAATCTGATTTAGAAAGTCTTCCCGGTGTAGGCAGAAAAACGGCCAATGTATTCTTGGCTGTATGGCACCATATTCCTCGAATTGCTGTTGATACTCATGTAGAGAGAGTCAGTAAACGGTTAGGATTAGTTCCAGAGGATGCCAATGTTGTGTCTGTAGAAGAAACGCTCATGAAACGCTATCCCCAATCTGCATGGATTGATCTTCATCATCAACTCTTATTTTTCGGAAGATATTTTTGCACCGCAAAAAGCCCTCGCTGTCGAGAATGTCCACTCCTTTCTATTTGTAGAAAACCACAGTTATAAAGTGGTTTTCTTTTCATTTTTAGAGTAAACTTTCTCAACAAAAATATCTTTACAATATATAATATTCATAATATAATCTTAATTAGCGAAAAAGCATTTTATAAAATTATACTAATTAGGAGAGGTATGCGAGGATGAAAAAAGTAAAACGAGAAATTGAACGAAGAAATGGTGAGGTACACAAATTCTATGAAGGAAGTGTCGGGGAAATCATCCGGAGAGCTAGGATTGAGTTAAATTTAACCCAAGAAACGGTAGCAAAAGGGATTTGTTCCAACACCTATATTTCAAAGCTAGAAAATAACCAAATCATTGCCAATCGCTATTGTTTAGGACTAATCATGGAGCGAGTCAAAGTTCCCTATTCGGTGATTGATTTACCTAAACAAATGATTTCGGACTTAACGAAGGCATTACAATACTATATCCGCCATGATGTGGAACAATATAAAGAGTTAGTTGAATGTCATGCAAAATATGATTTTGGAGTCATTATTCAAATTATCCGTTTTGGGTACGCGATTCTATCAGAGGAAATAGAAGTAGCGACACAAATGAATCGCGAGTTGTATCACTATTTTAGTTCGATGGATGATTATGCATTCTCAGTCTTTCTCCTCTTCTCTGTGGATTTTCATCATCTAAATCAAGACTATAAGGAAGCTAAGTTTATTTTGGATCTTTCTCAAAACTTTCATCATTTAGGTAAGTTAATGGTTAGTTATATGCATTATCAACATTTTCTTAATTACGGGTTCCTCCATGAGTTCGCTACCTCAACAAAACATCAAACTGTTGCGAGAGGTCATTTCATCTTAGAAGAAAATACCTACCGGATCCACCATATGGACATGATGGCTGTTTTATTCGGTATCTACGAATCCGGACGTTTGAATCATACGATCTCGCCTTCCATAATAGAGATGTTTCCAAAACGGGAGCGGGATATGTATTATATGATGATTGCTCAATTTAGCGATAATCTCGAACGGGATCTCGCGATGATTGACGATGAATCGCATCTAAAGGATGAGAAACACTATTTACAATGTAAAGCTCTTTATCAACAAAAAAGAATGGAAGAATATCAAGTAGCTAAAGGAGTTTTCCTTGCTAGTCAAAAAAACACTGTCCACAATCCAGATTATTATCAATTGCTAATCTTACAAGAAGAGAACCGTCTTCAAGAAGAAAAAGAACTCTTACTAGATGAATTTATTCCTCAAGCTTTGATGACCCAAAACATATGGAAAATCCAAAAATTATTCCGTCGTGTAAGTCAAATTAGTTTCGAGACGAAACGGTATAAAGACGCAGCTATGTATTTAACAATGATTAATAGTGAAATTGAATCGATTCGAACCATAAAAAAAACTGATCCCGAAGGACCAGTTGAGTTTACGCCACAAGTTGAATCACATTACGCGCTAGACTAAGGTAGAGAATACCGACATATTCAGTAGATTGATAGATGGAATGATGGCCGGACTTAGGTCTTGCAATCGGGATTTGACCAATAAAAGGAACACCAAGTTTTTCAGCGACAGCCTTTCCTCCCCCTTCACCAAAAATGAAGTGCTTCAATCCATCAATCTCATAGTAGGACATGTTTTCTATGACCCCAAAGACTTCTTCTTTCAGTTCTCTCGCACCGAAACCAGCTTTGATAGCAATATGAGAAGCGCTTGGATGGGGAGTTGTAACAAGAAGAAGTTTGACATCAGGGACATAGGTTTTTACATCCATCATGACATCACCAGTTCCTGGTGGAAGGTCAATTAATAGATAATCTAATTCGGGGTCCCAAATTGTATCTTCGAAAAAGACTTTCAGTAGTTTACCTAACATTGGACCTCGCCACATTAATGCTTTATCTTCATCCATCAAAAAGGCGGTTGAAACAACTTCGATGCCGTCTTTTTTTATTGGATAAATCTTTCCTGATTCATCGCCATCCAACTCCACGACGGTTAAATCAAGAATCTTAGGCATGTTCGCTCCGTAGATATCGGCATCCACAATCCCGACTTTTTTCCCAAGTGAGGTTAAGGCGTACGCTAAATTAGCAGTTACAGTTGATTTTCCTACACCACCTTTTCCAGAAGCGATAGCGATGACCTTCACTGCTTTCTTAATTGCCTCAACCCGGGCTTGTTCATATTCAATCGAAAGACCATTTAAGCCGTATTCTAGCTTCACAATTTTTGCGATTGCTCGCGTTATTTTAGAAGTAAACTCGTTATTTTTTACCCCTACTTCGATAATCATAACAACGGTCATGGTTTCTTGATCGATACCTAAGTGTTTGATCGCATTGGCCTCAAGTAGGGTTCTATTTCGACTCGGGTCAATAACTAACTCTATTTTCTCACGCAATTCTTGTTTTAAATCACTCATGTTTATCCCTCTTTTCGTCGGTTCTATTATACTACTTTGATTTTAAAAAGCACGTAAAATCCCTTGGAAACAGTTTACAAATCAATCTTCCTTCCCTATAATGAGAGACAGGAGGTGTTGCAATGATCTCATTATTACAACAAATTTTACCTATTCCATCAGTCTTAGATATGAAATCGATTCTTTGTATTGGACCTCATCCTGATGATATCGAAATCGGATTAGGAGCCATGTTAGCTTTAGCAAAGGAACGAGGGATTGCGCTAAATTTTCTGATAGTAACAGATGGCGGGGCGGGGTCAAAGGACCCATCGATTTCCATCAGTCAACTCATTGACAAACGAACTCTGGAAGCCAAACAATCTGCTGCTGTTTATGGTGTTGAGCGTGTGATTTTTTTAGACCTTCCTGATGGTGGAGATTATAGCGTCCATGAATGTGTAGAGCGCTTGGTTCAAGCAATGCTTCCTTGTTCCTTTGACGCTGTTTTTTGTCCGGATCCAACGCTTCCTAATGAAATCCATCCCGATCATCTTAAAGTGGGTCAAGCCACAAAAGAAGCCTTATTCTTACTTGCGAATCCGCTTGCCAGAAAACGCAGAAATATGCCCGGAGGAGAGTCCGAGAAGCAGGTTCATCTAGGTTTTTATTTCACACATCAAGCGAATAGTTTCGTTGAAATTCACGAATCTCATCTTGAACTTCAGCGACAAGCAATTCTTCACCATGCTAGTCAATACCCCATCCAAGATGCTGCGACGAAGCAGTTGTTCCAATATTTGATCATCCAAAAACAATCTTTCGGTCAACGAATCAACACTCTTTATGCAGACGGTTTTGCTTTGATGTCGCCTATCCAGCAACATTGCTATCCTGAATGGAATCACTACGAATAGAAGTAACTATTTCTTGACTTCAACCCATAAAAAAAGTATAATTGTTATGCTGTATTGAGGTGGTTTCAATGAAATGGACAATCCATGAACTCAAGAAAATGTCTCGAACTGAACCTTATGTTCAAGGCGTTCTCGATTTAAATGGTTTTCTTCATGAAGATATCATCGACATTCTTCACATTCATCCTGTATTTGTGAATGGAACATTTCGATTGATGAACCAAGACCAAGAATATTGGTTTAATCTCCATGTAAAAACAATGCTGGATATGCCTTGTGCTTTAACTCTTGAAACCCTAACGATTCCCATTGAATTTGACACGGAACTGATTTTTTCACGGATTGAGATTGATGATTCGACCTATTTAGTGAATGGGATTACGATTGATTTGGACCCAGTTATCTTTGGAGAAATCTTAGTTGAAAAACCCTATCGTGTTACAAAACCAGGTGTGGAATTAGAGATGCTTCATCAAAATGCAGAAATCGAAGACGAAACGGAACAAAGAAATCCGTTTCAAGCCTTAAAAAAGGATTAAAGGAGGTGTAAACATGGCTGTACCATTTAGAAAGACATCGAAATCGGTCAAACGCAAAAGAAGAACTCATTTCAAACTAAATGCCCCCACAATGGTGTTGTGCCCCAATTGCGGCGAATTATCCTTATCCCACCAAGTATGTAAGAAATGTGGATATTACAAAGGCAAATTAGTCGTTGAACCAAAACCAGAAAAAACCGAAAAAGAATAAGCAAAGAAGCGCTGACTGAGTCAGCGTTTTTCTTTTTTATCATCTATCTTGGGTTTATGATATAATGAAAGCGGTGATGCGAATGAAACATGAATCTGTACTACTTAATGAAGCAATCCAAGGGTTAGCTATCCAACCAAGTAAAATTTATGTGGACTGTACTTTAGGTGGGGGTGGACACTCCGAAGCCATTTTGAGTCACCTATCCACAGGACACTTGTATGCTTTTGATCAAGATGATTTCGCCTTGAAGTACGCAAAAGAACGTTTAGAGGGATATTCAAATGTGACTTTCATCAAATCCAATTTTCGTCATCTTCAAGAGGAATTACATCAACGCGGGATTACCCAAGTAGATGGAATCTTATATGATTTAGGTGTTTCATCGTTTCAATTTGACATCCCTGAACGGGGATTTTCCTATCAACACGATAGTTATTTGGATATGCGAATGAATCAAGAACAATCAAAAACGGCTTTTGATTTAGTGAATTACGCTTCCAAGGAAGAACTTCTACAAATTCTTTATCGCTATGGAGAAGAGAATCAAGCTAAATGGATTGTGAACAAAATCATCAAGGAACGAGAAATTGCCCCGATACAGACAACGTTTCAATTAGTTGATGTCATAAGAAAAGCTCTACCTAATCAAGTGTTAAGACAAAAAGGACATCCAGCAAAACAAACCTTTCAAGCATTAAGAATCGCTGTGAATGATGAGTTACAAGCATTTGAAGATAGTTTAAAACAATCCATCGAATTACTTCGTCCTCAAGGTAGATTGGTTATTATCTCCTTTCACTCTTTAGAAGATCGAATCGCAAAAACGATTTTAAAAGAACATTCAACGATTTACATCCCAAAAGGATTACCCATTTTAACAACCGAAAAACCCCCTTTGACTTTACTTCACAATAAAGTGATTCTACCGACAGAAGAAGAATTAGAGCGCAACCATCGTGCACACAGCGCAAAAATGCGAATCGCTGAAAAAAACGGACCATCCCCGCTTTTTTAGTTGACAGTCAAAATCGCTTGTGATAATATATTTTTGCACTATGTTGCAGGTGTAGTTCAATGGTAGAACTTCAGCCTTCCAAGCTGACTATGAGGGTTCGATTCCCTTCACCTGCTCCACTTTTTTTATCGCCGGAGATTTGTTTTTTTTGTTGAAAAAACAAAATCATGCAGGTGTAGTTCAATGGTAGAACTTCAGCCTTCCAAGCTGACTATGAGGGTTCGATTCCCTTCACCTGCTCCACATTCGGAAGAGTATCGAAGTGGTTGTAACGAGCTGCTCTCGAAAAGCAGTTGTCCGCAAGGGCACGTGGGTTCGAATCCCACCTCTTCCGCCAGCCCAACCATAAGCAGACTTCTGCATATTATATGATCCACGACGAGATGTAGCGCAGTTTGGTAGCGCGCTTGGTTCGGGACCAAGAGGTCGTGGGTTCGAATCCCGTCATCTCGACCATTTGATTGTAAACGATGATACTTTAGTATGATCGTTTTTTTATTTGGCGGGGGAAAATGGTTTAAGTCGATTATCTTCACCGTGGACGTCAAATATAAACACTCTATAAAAAGATAGCGTGGACGTCAAATATAGACACCTAAGTACATTTCAAGTAAAAAACACACTTTTTAGGGTGTGTTTTTGATATGGAGGCGAAATCCGCCATGGCGGCGATTGGAGTCTTCACGTTGATTTTTCGTTTACTCAATGATGGATTTGTCTTACTGAACATTCATGATGACTCGAGAGATACTCATGTTTTCACAACCCTGCTACTTCCAAATAGTGAAATATCAAAAACCATCTTCCCTTATTTGCAATATTATGGTAGTATGATGATGACATTTTAAAGCTTATGGAGGAATGAATGAAATACAATACTGTTGCTCATTATTATCGAACAAACATGATTACTGTTATTACATTGTGGATATTGATGACATTTTTAATCATCCCGACGATGCTTATCAATCGAGAAATGAGTGTAATATACCCCATCATGTTATTATATTCCTTTCCGTTTTTTGTCATGTTGCTATATTATACAGTTTCATATTTTCAATACCGGAAGATTGTTTTGACCAATATTCAAGTCGTTTTCTTGAATAAGGTGGCTTCCAATGCCTTTTTACGACAAATGGGATTTGAAGTGGAGTTGGAGATAAATGGTAAGAAGGAAATCATTGAAACGAAAGCCATCTTTAGTACAGCGACTTTTATACCCCATCTTTCCATCGATCACTACTCTGGCTCGCAAGCACTAGTTGGTTATTGCGATTCCAAACATGAAGCCATTATCATTCAGTTAGTAGATTCAAAGCAAACACCAAATAGTGTTGATCATAATGAGTAGCACAAAAGGGTTAAATATCTCACTCATAGGGTAACAAATACTTTTTGATGTGATATAATAAACAAGTGTTTAAACAATAAAGTAGACAAAGGAGAAAATCATGGTTAAACGTATCACATCCTGGTTAGTTATTTTGTCAATGGTGTTTGCTTTAACAGCATGCTTTGGACCAAAGGCTGAAGAGTTCAGCGGGACTGGAATTACCATCGAATTAACTGACGAATTTAATTTTCAAGAAACAGTCGTAGCTCCCTTTTATTTAGTATCAATGAAACACGTATTCATCGGTATGCGTGAAAGTAAGGTTGACCTTGCTAGTTATTCGATTACCAACTTAGGGCAATATATTAATGGTATCTTAGATAATGCTGGAAAAACAGCAACTGTCTATGATGATACCCTTGATGATGTTACCTTCAAATATGCTTATTACACCTCAACCGTTGACGGTGTAGAATATGGGTATATGCTCCTAGTTATGGAAGGTGCTAGTCATTTTTATTCAATGAACTTTGGCTGTTTAGCGAAAGATTTGGAAAAGAATAAAGACCAATTTATGGATTGGGCCGCCACAATTCGAGTAGAATAGTAGAAGAAGATTGGGTTTTGCCCCAATCTTTTCTTTTTTTTGGAGATTCCATTCACATTCCCCAAAAAAGGCATATAATAAAATTTGGGGGTGAAACAATGAAACAAGAAGAACTAGTAGCATTATCCAAACAACTTACGATTTGCGATGAACGTCAGTTAGTAGCGAAAGTCATGATCTCTTACTCAGATATGGCCAAAGTGGCCAGTGTCATCGTAGGTGGAACGCCATCTGCAGGACGAGAAGGTTTTATCGGGGTCTATCAAGATCAGTTGGTTTGTTATGAATCCAACCTTTGGGGAACGAAACCCGAAAAGGAGTATTTCCGAATTTCCTTTGAGTTTATCAAAGAAACAACGATTAAGAAGGCTTTTTTAGGAATCAATAATATTTTCTTGATTGTCGCAGAAGGGCACAAGTTTAAAATGTTCTTCACCAATAAACGAAAACCAATTATTGATCAAATTCAAAAGATTCTGAACAAGTAAGTCGCTAATCTTTTCTTTATGAAAGGGGCTTATCCTTAATGGTGGCTCCTTTTTCATTTTTATTAGGAAAGAGTTAGGAAATATATGGTACAATATCCTTACTTACAAAATGACAATACAGGAGGAGTTCATGGAACTTTGGGATGCCTATGATCGCAATCGAAAGAAACAAGAACATGTATTGATTCGAGACAAATCGATTCCTAAGGGGTTGTATCATTTGGTCGTTGAAGTGATTTGTATGAACCCAGATGGAAATGTCTTAATCACTCAGCGAGCTAGAACCAAAACCTTTCCATTGGAATGGGAAATTACAGGGGGTTCTGTTCTCGTAGGTGAAACCGTGATTCAAGGAGCCCTTCGTGAACTTCAAGAAGAAACCGGGCTAAGAGCCGTGGAGTCACAACTAACCTATCTTCATACACTTCGTGGGCGAAACTACTTTTTTGATTCCTACCTTTGTCAGATGCCCTTTGAAGCAAGGGACATTCAATTGAATCAAGAAGAAACTGTCGATTTTCAAATCCTATCCTTTGAAGAGTTTGATCACAAGATGATGAACGGAGAAATGGCAGGAAAGATTGCAAATCGATATCTCAAATACCGCAGACAAGTCATCGAAATCATCCAAAAAAAAGCACTGTGAATGGGAGTTCGCAGTGCTTTTGATTTAGATTTTGGTAATATCAAGGTTGATTTTACCATCTTTTATTTCGATTATCCGATCGGCTTTTTCCGCGATGTGACGATCGTGGGTAATTATAATGAAGGTGGTGCCATAGGCTTGATTGATTTCACGTAATAACTCATAAATGGTTTCGGTGGAATCAGAATCTAAATTACCCGTGGGTTCATCAGCCAAAATAATCTTAGGTTGATTGATAAGACTACGAGCAATCGCGACGCGTTGTTGTTGACCACCTGACATGTTAATAGCAAGATTATTTTTTACTTTCGAGAGGCCAACTAAATCTAATAACTCATGGGCACGCGCTAATACATCCTCAGTCAAAGGTTGTTTGGAAATACGATAAGGCATTAACACGTTTTCTAGTGCAGTAAACTCAGGTAGTAGGTAATGGAATTGGAAGATAAAACCAATGGTTTGATTTCGCAATTGAGAAAGTTGATTTTTACTGAGACTTTGAGTAGGAACACTATTGATGAGAACTTCCCCTGTAGTTGCTTTATCTAAAGTTCCTAAAATATTCAGCAGAGTACTTTTCCCTGAGCCTGATTGACCGATGATGGAATTGAAAGATCCTTCTTTGAACTCGAGATTGATGTTGTACAGGACTTGTGTAGGAAATTTTGAATTCGGATTATAAACCTTATTTATATTGAGCAATTCCACGACATTAGGCATTTCGAATCACCTCGATGACCGATAGTTTGGACGATTTTCGCGCAGGGATTAATGCGGCGAGTGTCGCAGCCATGGTGGCGATGACCGCAGATAAGGCAATGAAACCAAAATCAATAAAGAGAGGGACAACGGGATTTCCATCCGCACCAATCGCAAAAGTTGTGAAGGAGTAAGAAAGTCCTAATCCGAGTAATACTCCTGCAATCGCACCAAAAACACCAAGAATAAATCCTTCTAATAAGAATACCAGTGATGCGTCTTTATCTTGGATACCCATCGCTTTTAAAATTCCGATTTGTTTTGATTTTTGTAAAACAGTAATTGCTAGAACAGAAGCAATGGCCAGTACGACGGATATCATGACAAAAACTTGAATCATTAGCGATGAGACGGATTGTCCTTGTAAGCCAGATAATAATTCAGCATTTTGCTCGATCCAATTTTCGACAACGAGTGAATCATCTACAATCATCGAACGAATTGAAACACTAATTTCTTCAGCTAAGAAGACATCTCCGACTTGCATTTCAATCGTGTTTACAACATCATCTAGTTCAAGCAACACTTGTACGCTTTCTAAAGTCGCAAGGGTCCAAGACTCATTGACTGCTCGGACATTAAAGTCAAAAACGCCTACCACTTTCATTCGTTGTGTTTGAAGACTTCCAGGGATCAAGACATCAATAGAATCATCTAAAGCAATATCCATGGATTCAAATAACAAGATTCCAATCGCAACTTCATTGATTGAGTTGGGTAATCGACCAGATACGATTTTATCTTGGAACTTATAAATTTCATTTGCTTGTTCAAAGGTGAAGCCACGTAATAAAGATTGGTCTGTAATGGGATTTTCGGAATCAAGGCTTCGTAAGGCAACACCTGTATTTAAACCTGGAGAAACAATCTTGATCGAGTCCAATTGATTGATTTCATCCATAAGATCCTCGTAATCATCGATATACTCTCCCGTTGTATTGACTTTGATAGTTATTTGTGATGAGGATCCAATGGTTTTGTCCACGAGACTCTTTTGTAAGCCAGTAATCAAAGATCCGATGAATACTTGCACACTCACCCCAACAGCGATTCCTAAGATGATCATCAATGTTTGTAATTTCCCTGATTTTAAAAACCGAACTGCAATCTGAAATGCTAATTTCATTGGGTAACCTCCTTGGCAAGCGCCTCAATCGAATCGTAGGAGGTCAAATGATAATCATATTGAACTACAGACAAACTGCTTGGATGGGCGAAAGCAGCTCCCCCTAAAATAATCTTTACCTCGGGAAACAGCGATTTCAAATCATCTGTGATTTGTTTGGTTTGGACAACGTTATAATAATTGGTCACACTCAAAGCAAGATAATCGGGTTTTAGTACTTTAACAGCAGACAAGATATCTTTTTTCGGTGTATTCGCTCCGATATAACGGGCGTTAAATCCAGCTAATTCAAAAAAATTAGCAACGATCAAAGCCCCAACCTCATGGTATTCTTCCGATGGGCAAACAACCAAAACGGTTTGGTTGAGTTTCACTTTTTTTGATTTTTCCGTTAAGACATACGGGTAAGTTGCTTCAACAATCGTGCGAACGATTGCTGTCCGAGCATGCTCTCGCCAAATGCAGGCTTCTTTATCCTCAATGGGACAGACATATTCATTTAGTGAACGTGCTAAAAAATCTTGATAGAGTTCTAATAATGACACATTCTCTTCGTGAAGTAACTGGAGTGCATATTCCACAGAACTCCCTTTATCTTCGGAAGAAAGTAAAGCTACAAAACGGTAGTATTGTTCCTGTTTCATTTTCTCACTTACAACTAAAACTTCAAAAAACCCAGTTTATAGTATATCCTTTCTTTATTTGTCATTT
>Ga0209835_1000256_pt1 | contig 36231 bp, 43 predicted proteins | sample LakKivwa52mmetaG_FD_184138 | JGI IMG/M metagenome (GOLD analysis project Ga0209835, IMG submission 184138) | Anoxic lake water microbial communities from Lake Kivu, Rwanda to study Microbial Dark Matter (Phase II) - Lake Kivu water 52m metaG... | ecosystem: Environmental > Aquatic > Freshwater >... | reverse complement strand
CTTACGGCGTCGCACTGGGATTAAGTGAAGGTCTGACCCTCGAACGTATCATCGACACGCTGATCGCCACGCGGCCGACCGCGGTCAATTTGCGCTGGGCGCTGGAGCGCATGCGGCGCGTCCTCGAAAAGTCGGCGCCTCAGTTGTCAACATTGGGACGGCAACAGCTTGCTTGGGAAGAGGCGCGCGCCATTGCCCGCGAAGATGCCGAAGCGAATGCTGCCATCGGCCGGCACGGGCTGGAGATACTGAAGCCGATTGCCGCGATGAAGGGCTGTGTAGAAGTCATGACTCACTGTAACGCCGGTTGGCTGGCAACGGTCGCGCACGGCACGGCCATTTCCCCGATTTACGCTGCGCAGGATGTTGGCCTCAAAGTACATGTCTGGGTGTCCGAAACGCGGCCGCGCAATCAGGGCCAGCTCACTGCGTGGGAACTCGCACAGGCGGGCATCCCGCACACCTTCATCGCCGATAACGCCGCCGGCCTGCTGATGATGCAGGGCAAGGTCGATTGCGTGATCGTTGGCGCGGATCGAATCGCGGCGAACGGCGATACGGCGAACAAGGTCGGCACCTATCTCAAGGCGCTGGCGGCGAAAGCGCATGGCGTCCCGTTCTACGTCGCGGCGCCGGTATCGACCATCGACTACACCTGTCCGGATGGCGCGCACATCCCCATCGAGGAACGCTCCGCCGAGGAATTCGGCCAACTGCATACACCGGTCGCCAACCCGGCCTTCGACGTGACGCCGGCGGCGCTGATTGCCGGGGTTATCACCGAGCGGGGTATCATTGCCCCGTCCAATCTTCGAGCCCTAGCGCCATGAGAATCGTCGGTAAGGATTTATTACCGCCTGCAACCAACGAACCGACAGCCGCCAATCTGGTCGCTGCTGATCGTTTCATGGCTGGGTTGCGTCTCTTGTGCGGCGGCCAACGCCATTTTTTCCCCAAGGGCGTTCATCGCTACTACACTCACGAAGAAGCAGATGCCGCCCTGCTCGATGCCGTGGCGCGCGACATGGTGGAGCTGATGGTCGAGCGGGAACGTGAAGCCTGAACAGTTCGCCCGTGACGCAACACTTGACGACCTGAAACAGGTCGTTCGGGCGCTGAACGAAGCCGGCGTCGATTACTTCCTGATCGGCGGTTATGCGCTTGCCGCCCATGGCCATCGACGTGCCACGCGGGATATCGACATACTCGTCCCGCCGACGCGCGAAACAGGCGAGAAGGTCAAGCGTGCCTTATTACTGCTTCCTGACGGCGCGGCTCGCGGCATTGACCCGGCCTGGTTCGAGGAAGGCAACACCATTCGCGTCGCCGATGAATTCGTGGTCGATGTCATGTTCAATGCATGTGGCGAAAGCTACGACTCTCTGCGGCCATTCGCCCGGACGGCGCGGTTCGAGGATGGAACCGAAATACGCACGCTCGATTTGGAAGGTTTGCTTCGTACCAAACAAACCGTGCGCGGCAAAGATGAAGAGGACCGAATTTTCATCGAAACCGCCTTGCGGCTGTGGCGCGAACGGCATGACTGACCTCGCTGCCGCCGTTCTGACGACCGCGAGGCAGATGAACGCCGTCGGCATCAACCGCGGCGCGGCCGGCAACGTCAGCGTGCGCGATGGCGATGGCTTCATCATCACGCCGACCGGCATGGCTTACGAAGATTGTGTCGCCGACGACATGGTGAAAGTCGGCGCCGGCGGGACGGCACAGGGGCGGCGCAAGCCTTCATCCGAGTGGCGCTTCCATCGCGACATCTATGTGGCACGCCCGGAAGCCGGGGCGATCATCCACACACATGCTCCCTTTGCGACGGCGCTGGCCTGCCAGGAGCTGGAGATTCCGTCCTTCCACTACATGATCGCGCGCTTTGGCGGTGACACGGTGCGCTGCGCTGCTTATGCGACTTTCGGCACGCAGGAATTGTCGGATGGAATGCTCGTCGCGCTCGAAGGCCGTCGTGCCTGCCTGATGGCGCATCACGGCATGGTGGTGTTCGGCACTAACCTCAAGGAAGCGCTGGCGCTGGCCGTCGAGTTTGAATCGCTCTGCGAGCAATACTGGCGCGTACTGCAACTCGGCACTCCGAAGCTGTTGCCGGCCGACGAAATGGCACGCGTCCTTGAAAAATTCAAGGACTACGGCAAGCAGCCCTAATCGACGATCTTGTTAATCGGCAGTTCGATGATGCCGCGCGCGCCGGCCTGATACAACTGCGGGATCAGTTCGCGCACGCGCTTTTCCTCGACGACGATGCCGAGGTCGACCCAGTCACCGTCGGCTAGCGGCGCGACCGTCGGCGTGGCAGGCTTCGGCAGCAGCGCGGTGATGGCGGCGAGCGCGCTCTTCGGCACGTTCATCGACAGGAACACGCGCGTGGCGGCAGAAATAGCACCCTGCAGCAGCATCAGCAGGCTGTCGATCTTCGCTTGCTTCCAGTCATCCTTGAGCGAGTCGCGGTTCGCGATGAAGCGCGGCGTGCTTTCCAGGACAACGTGCATTACGCGCAGGTTGTTGGCGCGCAGCGAGGAACCGGTTTCCGAGACATCGACGATCGCATCGGCGAGGATCGGCGGCTTGACCTCCGTCGCACCCCAGGAAAATTCCACGGAAGCGCTGACGCCATGCGCGGCGAGGAAGCGCTGCGTCATGCCCACGGCCTCGGTGGCGATGCGCTTGCCCTGCAGGTCTTTCACGTCCTTGAAGGGCGAATCTTCCTTGACCGCCATGACCCAGCGCACCGTGCCGTAGTTCGGCCACGGCGCCTTGAGATTGGCGAGCTCGGCAACATCGGCTCCGACTTCCTGGATCCAGTCGAGGCCGGTGATCGCGCAGTCGAGGATGCCCTGGCCGACGTAGCGCGCCATTTCCTGCGGACGGATCAGGATGCACTGGATCTCGTTGTCGTCGATGGTCGGGTAGTAGGAGCGGCCCGAGATGCGCAGGTTGTAACCGGCGCGCACGAACAGGCTTTGCGTGGTTTCCTGCAGGCTGCCCTTCGGGATGCCGATGCGCAGGATATTGGCGGAATCATTCATAGCGGACATCCAGAATTTCGTATTCGCGGCGGCCACCGGGCGTCTGTACCTCGGTGACATCGCCGGCGTACTTGCCGATCAATGAGCGGGCAACCGGCGAGTTGAGGGAGATTTTGCCCTGCTTGAGGTCGGCCTCGTCGTCGCCGACGATCTGGTAGGTCACCGTCTGCCCTTCGTCCATGTCCTCGAGTTCGACCGTGGCGCCGAAGACCACGCGCCCGTCGGCGTCGAGAGCACGCGGATCGATGATCTGGGCGTTGCCGAGCTTGCCCTCGACCTCGGCGATGCGGCCCTCGATGAAGCCCTGGCGCTCCTTGGCGGCGTCGTATTCGGCGTTCTCGGAGAGGTCACCATGCGAGCGCGCTTCAGCGATCGCCGCGACCACGGCGGGACGCTCGATTGTCTTCAGGCGCTTCAACTCCTCGCGCAGCTGCTCGGCGCCGCGCAGCGTGATCGGTACTTTCCCGCTCATTCCAGTGCTCCGACCAGTTCCTTGTGCAACTGCTGGATCGAATAGGTTTCAAGTCCGGAATGGCGCATGCCGATGCAGGCGGCGCGTGCGCCCTCGACCGTCGTGAACAGCGTGACCTTCTGCGCCAGCGCCGAGGTGCGGATCGAGCGCGAATCCTGGATCGCCGTGCGCTTTTCGTCGACGGTATTCACGATCAGCACGATCTCGTTGTTCTTGATCATGTCCACGATGTGCGGGCGGCCTTCATTGACCTTGTTCACGGACGTCACCGGGATGCCGGCCGCCTGGATATCGGCCGCCGTGCCGCGCGTGGCAAGGAGGGTGAAGCCGAGCTCGTGCAGCAGGCCTGCGACTTCGATGGCCTTCGGCTTGTCGGCCTGCCTGACGGTGATCAGCGCCTTGCCGGGCTTCGGCAGGCGCGCATTTGCGGCGATCTGCGACTTGACGAAAGCCTCACCGAAGGTCCGGCCGACGCCCATGACTTCGCCTGTGGACTTCATCTCCGGCCCCAGCAGGGTATCGACGCCGGGGAACTTGTTGAAGGGGAAGACGGCTTCCTTCACCGAGTAATAGGGGGGAATGACTTCCTGCGTCACGCCCTGATCGGCGAGGCTGCGACCGGCCATGCAGCGCGCAGCGATCTTCGCCAGCGGCAGGCCGGCGGCCTTCGAGACATAGGGCACTGTGCGCGAGGCGCGCGGATTGACTTCCAGCACATACACGGTGCTGCTGCTGCCGCGCCCCTGAATGGCGAACTGCACGTTCATCAGGCCGACGACATTGAGCCCCTTGGCCATCAGTGCGGTCTGGCGACGCAATTCGTCCTGCACTTCCTCGCACAGCGAGAAGGGCGGCAGCGAGCAGGCGGAATCGCCGGAATGCACGCCGGCCTGCTCGATGTGTTCCATGATGCCGCCGATGATTACCTGCTTCCCGTCGCACAGCGCGTCGACATCCACCTCGGTGGCGTCGTTGAGGAAGCGATCGAGCAGCACCGGCGAGTCGTTGGATACCTTGACCGCCTCGCGCATGTAGCGCTCGAGATCCTTCTGCTCATGGACGATTTCCATGGCGCGACCGCCCAGTACATAGGAGGGACGCACCACCAGCGGGTAGCCGATTTCGCTCGCCAGCCGCAGGGCTTCCTCTTCGGTGCGGGCGGTCCGGTTGGGCGGTTGCAGCAGCTTGAGTTCGTGCAGCAGTTTCTGGAAGCGCTCGCGATCTTCGGCGGCGTCGATGGATTCGGGGCTGGTGCCGATGATCGGCACGCCGTTGGCTTCGAGCGCCAGCGCGAGCTTGAGCGGCGTCTGGCCGCCGAACTGGACGATCACGCCGGCCGGCTTTTCGAGGTCGACGATCTCCAGCACGTCTTCGAGCGTCAGCGGTTCGAAATAGAGGCGGTCGGAGGTGTCGTAGTCGGTCGAGACGGTCTCCGGGTTGCAGTTGACCATGATGGTCTCGTAACCGTCCTCGCGCATCGCCAGCGCGGCATGTACGCAGCAATAGTCGAACTCGATGCCCTGGCCGATGCGGTTCGGGCCGCCGCCCAGCACCATGATCTTCTTCCGGTCGCTCGGCCGCGATTCGCACTCGTCCTCGTAGGTCGAATACATGTAGGCGGTGGAGGTGGCGAACTCGGCGGCGCAGGTGTCCACCCGCTTATATACCGGGCGCACGCCGAGTGCGCGGCGATGGGTGCGGACGGCCGCTTCATTGGTCTTGAGCAAATGAGCGAGGCGGCGGTCGGAGAAGCCCTTGCGCTTCAGACCACGCAGTTCGTCCATGCCGAAACTGTCCAGCGTGCGCTGCTCGATGGCCAGTTCGAGCTTGACGATCTCCTCGATCTGCACGAGGAACCAGGGATCGATCTTGGTCAGCGCATGCAGGCGTTCGAGGCTCATGCCGATGCCGAAGGCGTCGGCGACGTACCACAGGCGATCCGGGCCGGGGCGGGCGAGCTGCTCGTCGATGGTCTCGGGATCGACGCTCTTGAGGTTGAAGCCGTCGACGCCGACTTCCAGCCCGCGCAGGGCCTTTTGCAGCGATTCCTGGAAACTGCGGCCAATCGCCATCACTTCGCCGACTGACTTCATCTGCGTGGTGAGTGTGGAATCGGCCTGCGGGAATTTTTCGAAGGCGAAACGCGGCACCTTGGTGACGACGTAGTCGATGGAGGGCTCGAAGGAGGCCGGCGTGGCGCCGCCGGTGATGTCGTTCTTCAGTTCGTCGAGCGTATAGCCGACGGCGAGTTTCGCGGCAACCTTCGCAATCGGGAAGCCGGTGGCCTTCGAGGCCAGCGCCGAGGAACGCGACACGCGCGGGTTCATCTCGATGACGATCATGCGCCCGTCGGCCGGGTTGATCGCGAACTGCACGTTCGAACCGCCGGTATCGACGCCGATCTCGCGCAGCACCGCGATGCTGGCGTTCCGCATGATCTGGTATTCCTTGTCGGTGAGCGTCTGCGCCGGGGCGACGGTGATCGAGTCGCCGGTGTGCACGCCCATCGGGTCGAGGTTCTCGATCGAGCAGACGATGATGCAGTTGTCCTTGCGGTCGCGCACCACCTCCATCTCGAATTCTTTCCAGCCGAGCAGCGATTCCTCGATCAACAGTTCCTTGGTCGGGCTGGCGTCGAGGCCACGCTTGCAGATCTCGACGAACTCTTCCTGGTTGTAGGCGATGCCGCCGCCCGACCCGCCCATCGTGAAGGAGGGGCGAATGATGGTCGGAAAGCCCATCACGCTTTGCACCTGCTGCGCCTCTTCCATGCTGTGGGCGATGCCGGAACGCGCTGAGCCGAGGCCGATCTTGGTCATGGCCTTCTTGAACTTCTCGCGGTCCTCGGCCTTGTCGATGGCTTCCTTGGTCGCGCCGATCATCTGCACGCCGTACTTCTCAAGCACGCCGTGCTTGGCGAGGTCGAGTGCGCAGTTGAGCGCGGTCTGGCCGCCCATGGTCGGCAGCACCGCATCGGGCCGCTCCTTGGCAATGATGTTTTCCAGTACCTGCCAGGTGATCGGCTCGATGTAGGTCACGTCCGCCATGTTCGGGTCGGTCATGATCGTCGCCGGGTTCGAATTGACGAGGATGACCTTGAAGCCTTCTTCGCGCAGCGCCTTGCAGGCCTGGGCGCCGGAGTAGTCGAACTCGCAGGCCTGACCGATGATGATCGGGCCGGCGCCGATGATGAGGATGGAGTGGAGGTCGGTGCGCTTAGGCATTCTTGTTGTTCTCCATCATGCCAATGAAGCGATCGAACAGGTAGGCGACGTCGTGCGGGCCGGGGCTCGCCTCGGGGTGACCCTGGAAGCACAGCGCGGGACGGTCAGTCCAGGCCATGCCTTGGAGGCTGCCGTCGAACAGCGAAACGTGCGTCACCTTGATGTTGGCCGGCAAGGTGGCCGGGTCGGCGGCGAAGCCATGGTTCTGGCTGGTGATCAGCACCTGCCCGCTTTCCAAGTCTTTAACCGGGTGGTTGGCGCCGTGATGGCCGAACTTCATCTTGAGGGTCTTGCCGCCGCCGGCCAGCGCCATCAGCTGGTGACCGAGGCAGATGCCGAAGGTGGGCAACTTCTTGTCGAGGAATTCGCGGATCGCGGTGATCGCGTAATCGCAGGGCTCCGGATCGCCGGGGCCGTTGGAGAGAAACACGCCATCGGGATTCATGGCCATCACGTCGGCGGCCGGCGTCTGCGCCGGCACGACGGTGAGCTTGCAGCCACGCGATGCAAGCATGCGCAGGATGTTGCGCTTGACGCCGAAGTCATACGCTACGACGTGGAACTTGTCCTGCGCGGGTGCCGTATAGCCAGCGCCGAGTTTCCATTCGCCTTCGGTCCAGGCGTAGGGCTTGTCGACCGTGACCACCTTGGCGAGATCCATGCCGGCGAGGCCGGGGAAGGCGCGGGCCTGGGCGATGGCCGCATCGGCGTCCAGCGTTTCGCCTGCCATCAGGCAACCGGCTTGAGCGCCCTTTTCGCGCAGGATGCGCGTCAGCTTCCGCGTATCGATGTCGGCGATGCCCAGCACCTTGCTGGCGCGCAGGTAATCGGAAAGGGTTTGTTCGGAACGGAAGTTCGAGGCAAGCAGCGGCAGGTCGCGGATCACCAGTCCGGCGGCATAGATGCGGCTGGCGTCGCCGCCTTCGACGTCTTCACGATTGACGCCGGTGTTGCCGATATGCGGATAGGTGAGGGTGACGATCTGGCGCGTGTAGGAAGGATCCGTGAGGATTTCCTGATAGCCGGTCATGGCGGTGTTGAACACCACCTCGCCGACGCTGGTACCGGCGGCGCCGATACCCTTGCCCCGAAATACCGTCCCGTCGGCGAGTGCTAGCAAGGCGGACGGGAATGCGGTCAAAATCGGGCTCCTGGACGGTTATTGCGCTGCACCAACCCCGGTAAAACAGGGTGTTGGTCAAACCGTCGCATTGTAGCCGATTTTTACTTCAGACCTAAGACGTCCTGCATGTCGAACAGACCATTCTTCCTGCTCCGCAGAAAGCGTGCGGCACGCAGCGAACCTAGCGCGTAGGACATGCGGCTGGCCGATTTGTGCGTAATTTCGATGCGCTCGCCGGTCCCGGCGAACAGCACCGTGTGGTCGCCGACGATGTCGCCGCCGCGAATGGTGGAAAACCCGATCTGCGTCGCCGGCCGCTCCCCGGTATGGCCTTCGCGGCCATAGATTGCGCATTCGTCGAGGCTGCGACCGAGTGCGGCAGCGACGACCTCGCCCATGCGCAGCGCGGTGCCGGAAGGTGCGTCGACCTTGTGGCGATGATGGGCCTCGATGACCTCTATATCGTAGCCCTCGTTGAGGATGCGCGCCGCGACGTCGAGCAGCTTGAATACGGCATTGACGCCCACGGCCATGTTGGGTGCGAAAACGATGGGGATATCGCGGGCAATGGCTTCGATCTGCAGCTTCTGTTCGGCGCTGAAGCCGGTCGTGCCGATCACCGCATGCACGCCACGACGGCGGCAGATCTCCAGATGCTTCAGCGTGCCTTCGGGGCGGGTGAAGTCGATCAGACAGTCGGCGTTGGCGAGGGCGGTATCCGCGTCGTCCTCGATGTCGAAAGCGGCAGCCAGTTCAGCATCGGGTGCGGTCTGCACCGCCTCGATCAGCATCTTGCCCATGCGGCCATTGGCGCCCGCGATGGCGTAGCGAATCGTCGTCATGGTCAGTTCTTCTTCGTTTCCGCAGGCACTTCAATGATCCGCGTGGCAGGTGCCGGCGCGGGTGTCGAGCCAGCTTCGGTCTCCGCGACGACATCGCCGCCGACACGCACCAGCTTGCCTTCCTTGAAGAAGACCACGAGGCGACGCAACTGGACTTCGCCGCGGCCGGGCTGGAAGCGATAGACGTAGTCCCAACGGTCGGCATGAAACATGTCGGCAACGAGAGGCGTACCCAGCGCGAAACGCACCTGGTCGCGCGTCATGCCCGGCTTGAGTTTGGCCACCATGTCCTGGGTGACGTAATTGCCCTGGCGCACGTCGATGCGGTAGGGCGAAAGGCGGGAGGTGATATCCGGCGTATTCGAGCAGCCGGCGAACATCAGTGCCGGAAGCGTCAGGAGCATAAGTCGTGACAGCATGAGGGAATGGTTGGGGGCGGATGGAGACGGAAAGGCTATATCATACGGCCATCCAGCGACTTCTTCGCACCGACCCGGATCACGCTCGACCATCATGACCGAACGCACCGAACTCCAGAATATTGGGCTCAAAGCCACGGTGCCGCGCATGACCATCCTCGACCTGTTCCGCAAGTCGAGCACGCGCCACCTCACCGCCGAGGATGTCTATCGCCAGTTGCTGGCCGACGGCGTGGATATCGGCCTCGCTACCGTGTATCGCGTCCTCACGCAGTTCGAACAGGCAGGCCTGCTCGAACGGCATCATTTCGAATCCGGCAAGTCGGTGTTCGAACTCAAGGATGGCAAGCACCACGACCATCTCGTCTGCCTGCAATGCGGGCATGTCGAGGAGTTCACCGATCCCGAGATCGAGCGCCGGCAGAACAGGGTGGCCAAGGAACGCGGCTTCGCCGTCGCCGACCACGCGCTCTATCTCTACGCAGACTGCATCAAGAAGGATTGCCCGCACCGCGGCGGCAAGAGCGAATAGCCGCCGTCCCAGCTGCGGCTTGATCTGCCTCATTTCGTCCGGCAGGGTGTCCCCCTAGACTGCGTGCCCCATGCGCTGGCTAATCATTCTCATACTTTTCGTCATCACGCCGTTGCGCGCCGAAACCTGGCGCGAACCGGCCACCGGCATGGTCTTCGTGCGCGTTCCAGCCGGCTGCTTTGCGATGGGCGACAACTTCGGCGGCGGTGACCACAACGAGTATCCGGTACATGAGGTTTGCATCAAGGAAACCTGGGTCGGCAAGTTCGAAGTGATGCAGGGCGAATGGCGCGCGCTGATGGACGAGAATCCTTCGGCGTGGGCGACGAGCGATCGGCATCCGGTCGACAGTGTCAATCAGGATGACATTGCCGAATTCGTCGGGCGCTTGGCCGAACGCAATCCCGACCGCACGTTCCGGCTGCCGACCGAAGCCGAATGGGAGTTCTCCTGCCGGGCTGGCGGGCAGGCGACGAAGTTCGGCGGAGTGCCGCCGCCGAATGGCGCGAATACTGCCGAATACGCCGACCGGCAGGGTGAGGGCACGACGCCGGTCGGCAGTTTCGCGCCGAACACGCTGGGCATCCACGACATGAGCGGCAATCTCTGGGAGTGGGTCAGCGATGTCTATGCTGCGGATGCTTATGCGCAGCATGCGCGCGACAACCCGCATTACCAGGCAGCCGGGCCAGCCCGCCTGCTGCGCGGCGGTGGCTGGAGCCACAGTGCCTTCTTCGCCCGCTGCAGCAAGCGCCACATGCACTGCCGGCCGACGGCGCGCTTCGATTTCGTCGGCTTCCGGCTGGTGATGGAAGAAGCGCGTTAAGGCTTGCTGCGTGCCGGCACCCGGGCGAGCAACTGTCCGCTGGCGGCATCGCTGAACCGGATCTCGTCGAGCCGGCCGATCGCTAAATCGTAGTGAATTCCAGTTTCGCCGCGCAGCGGCGCGTCGAGGATCATGGTTTCGTCGGCCGTGCAGGATTTCTGCACGGCGAGATGGCTGTAGGGTGCCAGCAGCAGGCTGGTCCGTCGGGGCTTCACGCGCGCTTGATGAAATCGATCATCACGCCCTGGGGTTCGCGGGCACGATAGGCAATTTCGACGGCATCGCCGTAGCGTGCCTGCATTTGCTGCAATAGCGGAATCGGGTCGTGGTCATTGACGAAGCGCATGACTTCGCCGGGATGCAGGGAGTCGAGCGCGCCAAAGATGGCGGCGTGGCGGAAACGCTTCGCGATGCCGCGTGCATCGAATTCGTAGATGCCCTGGGGGTTGGTGTGATTGTGAACCGGGATGTGGGTCATGAAGATCTCCTCGACGAAAAGGAGCGCATCTTAGTTGACTGTGGTTGTCGGGAAATTGACCTGGATCAGTTCGCTGCAGTTGTGCCTGGCCGGGAACGGCGAAGAGGCCTTCCATCCACGGCAACTCGTCGCGGTGCTGGCGCGGCAGCGGAACTCACGGCATGATCTCGACATATTCGTAGACCTCGTTGTCGACGAGCCGCTTGCGCACCGGCACGGTCAGTTGCTGATACCAGTCGTGCGGATCGTGTTTGTCGATCTCGCGACCGATGAACTTGAGCAGTTCGCAGATCGGTTCGACGACGTTGTTGCGGTAGCGCTCGTCTTTTTTCACATAACCGAGCCACAGGTTCTTCATGCAGTTGCGGCGGCACCAGGAGAAGGCTTCGCAGCTTTCGCAGGGCATCTCCGGCGTCGGCTGCAACGGGCTTTTCTTCAGCCAGTTGCCCTGGATCTCGCCCATCTGCATGTGGTGGGCGTACATCATGTCCGGGCACGGGTAGATCTGGCCGTTGGGCATGACGTTGATCAGGTGCGTCGACACGCGGCACTGCGTCAGGCCGGCGTAGAGCTCGGTGCCGCGGTTGGGGAACAGCTTGTTGCGGACGATGCCCATCAACGGGATCAGCGGATAGAGCTCGTCGGTGCGCGCAAAGAACTTGTCGATCAGCCTGACCAGCACGGCCTTGCGCTTCTCGACCGAGTCGCCGAAGTACATCTCGTCGGCAACGAACTGCCAGTAGACGTAGTCGATGGCTTCGATGGCGGTGGCGAGTTCGTCGAGTTCCTCGAAGCTGGTGTCGGGATTGCCCCAGGTGACGCGCGCCATGATGCTGCCGCCGACTTTTTCATGCACCTTGTGCAGATTGTCGATCACCTGCCGCCAGATGCCGCGGCCGCGATAGCCGTCGGTGATCGCCTCGCCGCCGTCGATCGAGACGAGGACGTGCGAAAGCTTTGCCAGCACCCAGTCGGGCAGGTCGTCGAGCAGCGTGCCGTTGGTCTGCAGCTGGAAGCGGAATTCGGGGAAGCGTCGCATCACCGCTTCCATCATCGGGCGATTGAGCGTCGGCTCGCCGCCGTAGAAGGTTACGTAGATTTCCTTGCCCTTGAGATGCGTGTCGACGAAGGCAGCGAGCTGGTTGATATCGTACTTGAGCTCGGTCTGCGAACCGAGCACCTCGCCGACGCCGAGCGAGCAGTAGGTGCACTTGAGGTTGCACTTGAGCGTGGTCAGCAGCTGCAGCTCGACGCGGCCGCCGACGATGGGATCGGGATCGGAAAGAAAAGGGGCGTTCATGAGGCGGGAAGTCTACCTGCGGGGAGAGAAGGGTCAAGTCGTCAGCCGGGCCTGCCATCGACGCGCGGCGCGAGCAGGAAGGGCAGGTAGCGCCACAGCAGGATGGCGAAGCCGACGAGCCAGCAGCTCGCGGCGAGGTGCAGCCACATGAAATAGCCGGCCGGATGGATCTGCGGGGCGATGACGCGCGCGACGAGGCCGGCGATCATGATCCACAGCACCACCTTGTCTGCGGGTTCAAAGACGACGTTGCGGCCGGTGTGGCCTTTCGAGATGCGCACGATCATCGCCGGCAGGATCGTGCCCATCACGCCGACGGTGAACAAATGGACCGAGACCGTGCCGACCCAGGGCAGGTCGGCGAAGCGGCCGATGCCCGACACCAGTAGCTGCGCGACGATCAGCAGATAGCCGAAGTACATGATGCCGACGTCGAGCCGCGTGAAGGCCTGGCGTGGATGCCAGTAGCAGAAGCGCTCGATCAGCAGCAGGGCCAGCACCAGTTCGCCGAGGCCGCCCAGCGGCGCGGGTAGCCATTCGACGAACGCCAGCGTCAACGCCAGCCACTTGATCGGCATGTCGAGCGCCGGGTCGCGGCGGATGTCGACGCGGAAGGCGTGGCGCATGAACTGCACCTGCGTACGTTCGAGCATGATCAGGAAGGCGAAGCGGAACAGGGCGAGCGACATGGCCCAGCCTGCGACATAGCCATCGTCGTGCAACATCAGACCCTTCGCGAGCACGAACAGCGGCAGCGCGATCCAGAAGAAGAAGTTGTCGCTGCCATCCAATTTCTGTTTCAGCAGGGTGTGCATCAGCATCGCGACGATGGCGACCTGGAACAGCAAGGTCGCGGGCCAGAACAGCACGGGCGGCCAGCCGGCGCCGAAACTCATGGCGATGCGATCCAGCAGCCAGGCGGCGGCAAGAAAGAGCAGCGCGCCGCTCTGCCAGCCGCGCACGCCGACCCAGTTCTTCGTCGCCGTGAGCAGGAAGCCGCCAAGCGCCGCCATGCCGAAGCCGTAGAACATCTCGTGCGCATGCCAGTGCAGCGGCGGAAGCGCAAAAGTCGGCGTTGGCAGGACGGCACCGGTGAACATCAGCACCCACCACAGCGGCAGGGCGATGCCCGCGATGCAGGCAAGCGGGAACAGGGTGCGGAAGCCGACGGAGAAGAAGGGGTGGCGGAACATGTGGGTCATGGGCGTCTCAGGAAATATCTTCCGGCGGCAGCAGCGGCTGCGGCTTGCTCATGGCGTGCAGCACCACGGCCGCGCTGACGAAGAAGAAGGTGGTGGCGAACAGGCTGGCCGTATAGACGTGGGCGGCGCCGTGGCTCATCAAGAACCATAGCGCCAGGCCGAGGGCGAGAACGCCGCAGGTGAGGCTGCATCCGGCGCAGATCAGGGCGATGGTCTTGCCGATGCCGCGCGGTTTCGTCGGGGTGGGGGAGGGATTCATGCGTTTCCTGTCAGTTGGGTGTAAAGCAGCGGCAGCCGGTCGGGCAGGTCTTCCGGCTTGCGCACCACGGTGTAGCCCGCCGGGCCGAACAAGTGCGGCAGGTAGTTTGCGCCTTCCCGGTCGATGGTGACGCAGAAGGGTTTGATGCCTGCTTCGCGCGCTTCGAGCAGCGCCATGCGCGTGTCCTCGATGCCGTAGCGGCCCTCGTAGAGGTCGATGTCATGCGGCTTGCCGTCCGAGAGAATCAGCAGCAGGCGGCGGTTGGCCGGCTGCTTCTCCAGCAGTTGCGCGGCGCGTCGCACCGCCGCGCCCATGCGGGTGTAGTAACCGGGCTTGAGCGCGGCGATGCGTCCGCGCGCAATGGCGTCGAGCGGGCGGTCGAAGCGCTTGATCTCGTGGAAGCGCACGTTGCCGCGTTTCAGCGACGAGAAGCCGTAGAAGGCGAAGGCATCGCCCGTCGCGGCCAACGCCTCGCCGAACAGCATCAGGCTGTCGCGGATGACATCGATGACCTTCTGCGTGTCGTTGGCGTGCGCGTCGGTGGAGAGTGACAGGTCGGCTAGCACGAGGCAGGCGAGGTCGCGCTCGGTGGGACGATGGTTCAGGTAGGCGCCCGCGCCGCTGAAATGCCAGCCGGCCAATCGGTCGGCGGCGATGCGCACGCAGGCGTCGATGTCGATCTCGCTGCCCTCGGGCTGCGCCTTCTGCCAGCGGCGTACCGGCGCGAGCGCGGCGAGCTGGTTCTTCAATTTCCTGGCATGTCGGCGCAGGTGATCGGGCAGCGGCTGGGGTGTGGCTTCGCGCGCGACCATGGTCTGCAGCCGGCAAAAGTCGGCTTTCATGAGACGGCACTTCCAGTCCCACTCCGGCAGCGGAATGCCGGGACCGAGCGGCAGGTCGTCGGCGGCGGCGGAAGGCAGGTCGAGATCGAAACGCACCTTGGATGCGACGCGCAGTTCGTTCTGGTCGTCCTGCGCGAGGGTCAGCTTGTCGAGTGATTCGGCGGCGCGGCCGGCGTCGGGATTCGGGTCTTCGTCGAAGGCGCGATTCACCTTAAGAAATTCGGCCCAGGAGAGGACGCTCTCGGCGCGGAACAGCAAAATCATCGGCGATTCGTTCTCGGGCATTTCCGTGCGCTCGGCCTGGTAGCGCTTGTTCGCGGCGTCCTGTTCATCGCCGCTGGCTTCGTGGTTCGTGGGGTCGCCGCGGCGCGGCGCGGCGGCTGTCTCCGGCGCCGGGTAGAGCCACAGCGGCACCGGCTGCGGCGGTTTGGCCTTCGCGCGCGTCAGCTGCGGCAGCGCGGCGACGCTGCCCGGGTCGCGCAGCGCCTGCCGGATCGCGGTTTCCTGCGCGGCTTCGTCGTCCGGCAATTTTTCGGGTGCGATCCGCTCGGCGAGCAGCGCATCGACCAGCCGCCGGTAGCGCGGCGCGATGCCGGGATAGCGTTGCAGGGTCGCCCAGGCGGCGAACTGGTTGCGCACGATCCAGTCGCTGGCGCGGGTGTTGACATTGGGGTCCAGCACAGGACCCGCGCTGGCTGCCAGCGCGGCGAGCCAGACATAGAGGTCGCGGTTCAAACTCGGCGCTGGCAGGACGGCAAGGCGCGGCGGCAGGCGCAGGGTTTCGCGGTCCAGCGCGGCATGGGCGGCGCGTTCGTTCGCCCCGGCGACACGCTGCAGGAGGCGTCGGCGCGCACCATGCGTGGTATCGGCCGCCGCCACGATGCGCAGACCGGCATCGCCGCCGAGCGCGCGGAAGATCACGCCGAGCGTCTTCTCGAGATCCTTCAGCTCGACGGCCGCATGCGGATGGTCGCGCCGCGCGGTCTGCGTGATCCAGCGATCCCAGATGCCGCCGATCCACTCCTCCATGTCATGCCTCCGCCGGGCCGCCCCAAGGGGGCATGCGCCCCCCTGTGGGGGGCAGCGAGCCGGTTTTGCGAGCGTGGGGGGCCATTTATCTTTTTCCTGTCAGGCTCATGCGCGCCTCGTTGGCGCGCGCTTCGGCCTGGTCGACCCATTCCAGCAGGCTGCCGGCCGGGTGCCCTTCCTGCACGGTGTGGCAGGCGGCGATGCACTGCGCGCACTGGGTGCAGGTGAACATCTGGTGCTTCGGCACGCGCGGCCGCAGGCGCATCGGGCAGACCGCCTCGCAGGCCGCCGCGCCCATCGAGTCGGCGCTGTAGCAGGTCGCGCAGTCGGCCGCGCGCGGGCGCTGGAAGCCGACCACCATGGCCTCGCGGTTGGCCATCCAGGCGAGGCTCTGGAACAGGCCGACGGCACAGCCGAAGCGGCAGAACAGGTGGCGCGCGAAGAGGAATTCGAGCGTCAGCACGACCGTCGCGGCGGCGATGAAGATGGCCTCGCCGCGCAGCGGCGCGCGCGCGAACAGGCGCGCATACACCTCCAGCGGCGGCATCAGGTAAGTCAGCAGCACCACGGCCCAGAGCGCGGCGAACAGGAGCGCGAGCGGCACGGTGACGAGCCACCAGCGCCGGTCGACGCGGAACGGGCTGCCATCGGGATTTGCGGCGGGCAGCGGCTTCGCCTCCCAGAGGCTGGGCTTGCCGGAGGCGCGGCGCATCAGGGCGTTGATGGTTTCGACCACGGAAAAATGCGGGCAGAGCCAGCCGCAATACAGCCGGCCCCAGCGCCAGGCGACGGCGATGAAGAGCGCCGCGCCGCCGAAGATGGGCAGGAACAGGTTGAGCAGGATGTTGATGCCGGCTTGCGTGCCGGTGATCCGGCCGGCGAAATAATCGTCGAGGCCGAGCCGCCATTCGAAGCCGAGCAGGAAGGCATGGCCGCGCGTCAGGTCGTAGCGCAGCAGGTCGAATACCGGCGCGAGAACGAACAGCACGAAGAAGCCGATCTGCGCCCACAGGCGCAGGCGTTGCAGCCGGCCGGCGCGGCCCGGGGCCTGCTGGATCGTCCAGGTCGGGTAGCGGCGGGGCGCGGCGGCCGTCATCTCAGGCACGGCGCGGGCCGATCCAGGGATAGACATAGGGTTTGCCGGCCATCGCTTTCGCGAGGCCGACCATGCCGAGCAGGATCAGCGTCGAATGGACCGCCGTGAAGTAGAGGACGACGATCACCCAGGTCCATTCCCAGTCCCAGCCGAAGATCAGGAACAGCGCGGCGTTGGCGACGACGAGCAGCACGCCGCCCCAGAGGCTGACGAAGAAGGTCTGGTCGAGATGGCCGCGCGCCAGCGGCGGCGCGTCCTGGCGGCGCTTGAGCCACAGCCAGGCGAGGACGAGGAAGGCGAGCCCCGGCGCAAGCATGAGGTTGACGAGGTAAAGCGTCTCGGCGGCGATGGCGAGCGATTGGCCGGCGGGCGCTGGCTCGGTCATGACCGGTTATTTTCCGAAGGTGGCGAGCACGACTTCATCGAGCGCGGCGGCGACTTCGGCGTCGTCGGTGAGCGCCTCGACCAACGCCGCGCGGCAGGCTTCCACCGCGTCCATGCCGTCGCGGATCAGGATCGCCGCATAGACCAGCAGGCGCGTGCTGGCGACTTCCTCGAGGTCGACGTCCTTGAGTGCGCGCAATGAATGGCCGATGTTGACGAGGCGCTTCGCAGTCATGTCATCGCAGCCGGTCTCGCCGATCAGGATGCTTTCCTCGCGCGCGGCGGCGGGGAAGTCGAAGCGCAGTGCGAGGAAGCGCTGGCGCGTCGACGGCTTCATGCCCTTGAGGAAATTTTGGTAGCCGGGGTTGTAGCTGACGACCAGCATGAAGTTGTCCGGCGCGTGCAACACCTCGCCGGTGCGGTCGATCGGCAGCACGCGGCGATGGTCGGCGAGCGGGTGGATCACCACGGTGGTGTCCTTGCGCGCCTCGACGACTTCGTCGAGATAGCAGATGCCGCCCTCGCGCACGGCGCGCGTCAGCGGGCCGTCGGACCAATAGGTGGCGCCATCGCCGATCAGGTGGCGGCCGACGAGGTCGGCGGCCGTCAGGTCGTCGTGGCAGGCGACGGTGTAGAGCGGCAGGCCGAGCTTCGCGGCCATGTAGGCGACGAAGCGCGTCTTGCCGACGCCGGTCGGCCCCTTGATGAGTACGGGCAGGCGGTTGCGGTGCGCGTGCTCGAAGAGATCCACTTCATTGCCGGATGCCGCGTAGAAAGGTAAGTCGGTCATTTGAGTCCCAGCCAGTAAGCGAGCAGGATGAGGGCCAGCACAAGGATCAGCCAGCCGAGTACGAGCGCGCGCCACAGCAAGGTGACGCGGCGCAGCGCCATGAAGTCCTGGATGATCATCCAGCCCTTGATCGCCGCGATGACGAGGATGCCGACGACCGCCGCCGCTCCAGAATGACCGGCCTTGCCGATCAGCCAGGTCAGCACGGTCGCCACCATCAGCGCGACCCAGAGTACGTTGAGGAAGTGGGCACTCATCTCATGACGTAGACCAGAGGAAACAGCACGATCCAGACGAGATCGACCATGTGCCAGTAGCTCGCGCCGGTTTCCATGCCGCGGTGATCGTGCGACGAATAGCCGCCGCGCCGGGTCTTGTTCCAGACGAAACACAGGATCGCCATGCCCATCACCACATGCAGGGCGTGGAACAGGGTGAGCAGGAGGTAAAAGGTATAGAAGAGATTGGTTTCGAGGTCGACGCCGGCAGCGAACTTGGCGCCGTACTCGAAGTATTTGACGATCAGGAAGCCGACGCCGGTGCCGATCGCCGCGAGCAGCCAGCGTGCGCTGGACGCGCCGTGATTCGCCTTGATCGCCGCCACCGCGCGCGCCACGCACCAACTGCCGGTGATGAGCAGCAGCGTGTTGAGCATGCCGGCATCGCTGTCCAGCGTGAGTTGCATCGCGTTGAACAACTCGAGATGCTTGAGCCGCGTGAAGGCGTAGGCGACGAACAGTGCGAAGAAGGCCGCCAGCTCGGCGAAGATGAACACCCAGATCGCGAGATCGCCCGGCGGGTAGGGCCGCAGGGCATGTCCGTGGTGCCGGGCGTTCATGGCGGGAAATTGCGAAAGCCGGTGCCATCCTGCCAGCGCCGACTTTCGCGCTCATCTTCAGGCGGCGGTCTTCTGCTCGCCCTTGATGAAGAAGCTCCAGATGTAGGCGATCAGGCCGATCAGGAAGACCACGCCCGACCACTCGCGCATCCAGTAGAACAGGCTGACCTGATCCTGCGCCACCATGAAGGGCAGCGGATTGTCGGAGACGCGTTGCAGCCACACCTGCAGGATGCCGGCGGCGGTGAGGAACAGCGTGATGAAGACCATGGCGATCGTCATCAGCCAGAAGCTCCACATCTCGAGCACCTGCGACTTGTTGCTGTTGGCGGCGCGGCCATGCAGCTGCGGCCAGGCGTAGGAGATCATGGTGATCACCGCCATCACGTAGGCGCCGTAGAAGGCCATGTGGCCGTGCGCCGCGGTGATCTGCGAGCCGTGCGTGTAGTAGTTCACCGGGGCCAGGGTGTGCAGGAAGCCCCACACGCCGGCGCCGAGGAAGGCCATCACGCCGGTGCCGAGCGCCCACAGCGTCGCGGCCTTGTTCGGGTGCTCGCGGCGGCGGCGGTTCACCATGTTGAAGGCGAACAGGGTCATGGCGAAGAAGGGAATCGGCTCCAGCGCCGAGAAGATCGAGCCGATCGGCTGCCAGTATTCCGGCGTGCCGATCCAGTAGTAGTGGTGGCCGGTGCCGAGGATGCCGGTGACCAGCGTCAGGGTGATGATGACGTACAGCCACTTCTCGATGACTTCGCGGTCGACGCCCGTCACCTTGATCAGCACGAAGGCGAGGATCGCGCCGAGGATCAGCTCCCACACGCCTTCCACCCACAGATGCACTACCCACCACCAGTAGAACTTGTCGCGCACGACGTTGTGGGGGTTGTAGAAGGCGAACAGGAAGAGCAGCGCCAGGCCCCACAGGCCGATCAGCATCACGGTGTTGACCGCGGTCTTGCGTCCCTTCAGCACCGTCATGGTGATGTTGAAGAGGAAGGCGAGCGCGACGACGACGATGCCGACCTTGGTGATCAGCGGTTGTTCGAGGAACTCGCGGCCCATGGTCGGGAGCAGGTCGTTGCCGGTCATCTGCGCCAGCGTGGCGTAGGGCACCATCAGGTAGCCGACGACGGTGAGGCCGGCGGCGACGAGGAAGACCCAGAACAGGACCAGGGCGAGTTTCGGACTGTACAGTTCGGTCTCGGATTCCTCCGGGATCAGGTAGTAGGCAGCGCCCATGAAGCCCATCAGCAGCCAGACGATCAGCGCGTTGGTGTGCACCATGCGCGCGACGTTGAACGGGATTTCCGGGAAGAGAAAGTCGCCCCAGACATACTGCAGGCCCATGATCAGGCCGAACAGGATCTGCGCAACGAACAGCGCGATGGCCGCGATGAAATACGGCTTCGCGACGGCTTGGGATTTGTATTGCATGGTGATCTCCTTGGTCGTTAGCCGGTCAGCCCTGGATGTTGGGCGGCCACTTGGCGGTGTTGATCTGGCTCACGTAGTCGAGGAAGGAGGCGATTTCCTCGAGCTGCTGGTCGGTGAAGTTGAACTGCGGCATGCTGCGGCGACCCGGGATGCCTTCCTTCGGGCGGCTCTGGATGAAAGCCTTGACGGCTTCCTTGCTGCCGAGGCGCTTGACCACATTGCCCAACTCAGGAGCGAAGTAGGCGCCTTCGCCCAGCAGGGTGTGGCAGCCAATGCAGTTGTTGGTCTCCCAGAGTTTCTTGCCGGCGACGACATTCGGGTCGGCCAGCATCGCGCGTGCGTCGCGCGACGGAATACTCCGTTCGGTCTGGTAGGTCAGTGCCAGAAACACCAGCAGGAAGAAGATCGTCCCTCCGTAGAAGATGTTTCGGGCGGTCGAGGTGGTAAACGCTTCGCTCATAAAGCCCCCTTGAAATTGTTGTCCGCCACGGCTGTGGCGAGCCGCGACTTTAGGGAGGGGCGCGCATCGCTTCCTTGATAATAGTCAAGTAAGCAGCTAGGTTATTCGTCTATCGTCCGCAGGCAAGGAGAAAACATCATGGCGCAGGAATCGATCGAAGAGGAGGGCTGCGAACTCGAGCTGTCCGACGAGGACATCCTCGACGCGATGCAGCACATCCCCGGCTATCTCGATATCAGCACCGAGGATTTCCGCATCATCTACCACCTCGCCTGGCAACATGCGATGGCACGCCTGCAGGCCAGAAAGGACAAGGAATGAGGCTCGAATCGGGCTGGCGTGCCTACCTGAAGAAGTGGCGCGGCACCACGGCGGGCGGCCCGCCGCGCGTCAGCAACGCGGAAGTGTTCTGGTCGTGGCTCGGTGCCTTCCTCGGCATCGACATTCCCACTTCGCGGCGCTATCCGGAGATCTGGTTCTGAGATGAAAGTCGGCTTTTGCTTGACGGCACTGTTGCTGATGTTCAGCGCGCCGGTACGCGCCGAAAGTCCGGTGGCGCTGCCTGCTGCCGCGCCGCTGTTCGCCGCGACACTCTGGGATGCCAACGACCGGCCGTTCGCCCTGGCGGCGCTGCGCGGCCGGCCGCTGGTCGTGAACTTCTGGGCGCGCTGGTGCGGGCCGTGTCGCGTCGAGATTCCCGAGCTCGTGAAAGTGCACCGCAAACTGAAGGACAAGGGCCTGGCGGTCGTCGGCATCGGTCTGGAGGACAAGGCCGATACGGTGCGCGAATTCGCCCAAGCCTACGACATGGAGTACACCGTGCTGCTGGCCAAGGAGCAGGGCATTCCCCTGCTGCAGGCGCTCGGCAACGCCAAGGGCGGGCTGCCCTACACGCTGGTCATTGATGCCCAGGGCAGGGTGGTGGCGCGCAAGCTCGGCCTGATGTCCCGGGCCGAACTCGATGCGGCCGTCGAGGGACTGTTCTAGATGCCGCTCAAGCGCCGCGACTTCCTCGCCGCACTCGCCACGCTTGCCGCGTTGGCCGCCGGTCCCGGCCTGGCGGCCAACGCACTGTCGCAACTCCCGCCAAATGCGAAGAACCGTCGTGTCGTCATCGTCGGCGGCGGTTGGGGCGGCTTGAGTGTAGCGCGCCACCTGCGCGCACTGGCGCCGGACCTTGAGGTCGTCCTGCTGGAAAGGAATTCGCGCTTCTGGTCCGGCCCGCTCAGCAACAAGTGGCTCGCGGGTCTGGTGGATTCGCGCTACATCATCCATGACCCCGCGCCCGCGGCGCTGGCCCACGGCTACCGCCGCATCCATGCCGAGGTCACGGCGGTCGATCGCGACAAACGCCGCGTCGTCACGGCGCAAGGCACGCTGGACTACGACTGGCTGGTGCTCGCCCCGGGCATCCGCTACGACTATCGCGCCTGGTTTGGCGATGACCGCGAGGCAGCCGACCATACGCGGGAACGCTATCCCTGCGCCTTCGTGCCCGGCGACGAGTTGCCGGCCCTGAAACGCAAGCTCGACGGCTTCGCCGGCGGCGACCTGCTGATGACCCTGCCGCCCTTGCCCTATCGCTGCCCGCCGGCACCCTACGAGCGCGCGGCGCTGATCGGCTGGTTGCTCAAGTCGCGCCGTATCCCGGGCCGGTTGATCGTGCTCGATCCGAATCCGGGCATGCCCGCGTTCCGCCGCGTGTTCGAGGAACGCTACCGGGAGCAGATCCACTACGTGTCGAATGTGCAGGTGAAGTCGGTCGATCCCTACAAGCGGCGGGTGGTTACCGAGTTCGACGAGTACCGCTTCGACGATGCCATCCTCATGGCGCCGCAACAGGCCGGGGAGCTGCTCTGGCAAGCCGACTTGATCGGTCGCGACGGCGCGGGCCGGCCGACCGGCTGGGCCGATCAGGAGCCGTTACGGCTGCACGCGCGGGCCGACGAGCGGGTGTTCCTGATCGGCGATGCGCTCGGCGCGGTGTCGCCGCTGTTCGGCCATTATCCGAAGAGCGGCCACATGGCGAACCGGCAGGCGCGCATCGTCGCCGGCGAGATCGCCGCGCGTGCCAGTGGCATCGAGCCGCCGCACCAGTTGCCGGAAAGCGTGTGTCATGTCCTGCCGGATTTCGACCCGCCACGGATGATCCGCATCGATTCCCGTTACCGGGTGCGCGGCGACGGACTCATCGAGCAGCACACGCAACAGTTTTCCGATCCCAATCCGCGCGACGAGGATCTGGCCTGGGCGGCCGGGATGTTCGAGGAGTTTCTGGCGTTCAGACGCTGATGCGCTGAAGCGCCCGCCTTGCGCTCAGTGACGCGCCCAGACACTGGTCTTGCCGTCCGGCGCGACCAGATAGGTGTTGAACAGTTCGCGCCGCGCCAGCGGTTCGCCGCCCTCGTTGTCGAGGATGGTGCAGCCGGTGTCGCAATAGGGCGAGAACTTTTCGCGGCCGGGCGCGCCGCGCGGCAGGCCCGGCACGGCCAGTCCGCGCGCCTTGGGCTTTTCCTTCAGCAACAGCTTGATATCTTCCGCCGGGACATGGCCTTCGATGAAGTAGCCGCCGACCTGCGCCGTATGCACCGATTCGAGTTCCGCCGGCACCCTGAGCCGGCGCTTCACCGCCGCCATGTCGTCGGTGCCCTTGAACGTCACCGTGAAGCCATGCTGCCGGAGATGATCGGCCCAGTCGATGCAGGCGAGGCAGACCTTCGGACCGTGCACTTCAACGGGCGGCAACGCGTCCGTCCCGGCGGCCTGAAGGCCCGACGCCAGCATGAGCAGCGCCGCGAGCGCGGCCGGGCGCTTCAGCATGGCTTGCCCGCCTGGCAGCCCTTGAGCAGCCACAGTGAAATCACGCCGGCGGTTTCATGGGCCATGACCTTGCGGGCGAGGGAAAGCACGTCGCGGCCGGCGTTGGTCTTCGCCAGGGGATCGGCGCCGGCTTCGAGCAGGAGCTGGGCCTGGGCGGTGCGTTGGGTGTAGGCCGCCATGTGCAGGGGCGTCACGCCTTCGTTGTCCCGGGCATTGACGTTGGCGCCCGCCGCGATGAGCGCCTTCAGCGCGGCGGGGTTGACGTTGCTCGCCGCCAGATGCAGCGGCGTCGCGCCGTCATTGGTGCGCGTGTCGCGCGCCGTCGCGTCGGCCTTGAGAATGGCGCGCACCTCGACATCCGTCCCCAGCCGCGCGGCGTCGTGTATGGGTTTGTCATTGGCGCCAAGTACCTGGGCCTGGGCCTGGGCCTGGGCCTGGGCCGGCAGCAGGAAGGCCACGAACAGCGCTCCCGCCAGCAGTCGAGCCAAAATGGATAAGTTCTGTTTCATGGCGATCTCCTCTCGCGGCAAGTCTAACCTTTTCCATAAACGCGGAAAAGCGCACTAGACCTTGTTCTTCGCAGGGTTATGGGGTGTTACTCGATCAGGATCGCGCGGAAATCATTGACGTTGGTGAGCGTCGGGCCGGTGACGATGGAATCGCCCAACGCGCCGAAGAAACCATGGCCGTTGTTGTTGTCGAGACTGGCCTTGGGGTTGATGCCGAGCTGCCAGGCCCGCTGCAGCGAATCCGGTGCGAGACAGGCGCCGGCAATTTCTTCCTGCCCATCGACGCCGTCGGTATCGCCCGCCAGCGCATGGATGCCCGGCTGGCCGCCGAGCGCGACGCCCAGCGCCAGCAGGAATTCGACATTGCGGCCACCGTGCCCGTTGCCGCGCACCGTCACCGTCGTTTCGCCACCCGAGAGCAGCACGCAAGGCGGCGCAAACGGCTGGCCGTGCTGCGCCACCTGCGCGGCGATGCCCGCCATCGTCTTGCCAACTTCGCGGGCCTCACCCTCGATGCGGTCGCTGAGGATATGCGGTGTGATCCCGGCCGCCCGCGCGACTTCCGCCGCCGCTTCCAGCGCCATTTGCGGCGTGGCGATCAATGAAAAGTCGGCGCTGGCGAGACGGCAGTCGCCGGGTTTCACCGATTCACCGCGTCCGCTGGCCAGCACTTCCAGCACGTTCGGCGGCAGTGGAATGCCGTAGCGACGGACGATATCCAGCGCATCGGCGCAGGTCGTCGCATCGGCGACCGTCGGCCCGGAGGCGATGTCGCAAGGATGGTCACCGGGCACATCGGAAATGGCGAGTGTCACCACTTTCGCCGGATGGCAGGCGGCGGCGAGCCGTCCGCCCTTGATCGCGGAAAGATGCCGGCGCACGCAGTTCATTTCGCCGATGCTCGCGCCCGACTTGAGCAGCGCACGATTCACCGCCTGCTTGTCCGCGAGCGTGATGCCGTCGAGCGGCATGGGCAGCAGGGCTGACCCACCGCCCGAGATCAGGCACAGCACCGTGTCGTCGGCGCCCAGTCCCTGTACGAGATGCAGCATGCGCCGCGCGGCCTGCTCGCCGGCTGCATCCGGTACGGGGTGCGCGGCTTCGACGATCTCGATGCGCTCACAGGGTACGCTGTAGCCGTAGCGCGTCACGACCAGCCCGGACAACTTGCCTGACCAATGCTGCTCGACGGCTTGCGCCATCGCCGCCGAGGCCTTCCCGGCGCCGATAACGAGCAGCTGGCCCCGGGGCGGTTCAGGCAGATATGCCGGAACGCGCAATGCCGGTTGCGCCGACGCAATGGCGGCGGCGAACATGCGTTGCAAAAGAGCGCGCGGTGTCATGGTCGTCCTTGATGAAAGGGACGGCCATCATACGGCCGTTCCCTACTTCGCCAACTGCCAGCCGCCGTTCCTGATCGTCACCATGACCCGGGCACGCTGGTCCAGCCCGAGGTGGTCGCTGGCGCTCATGTTGAACACGCCATGCGCGCCGGGCAGGTTCTGCGTCGCCTCCAATGCATCGCGCAAAGCCGCGCGGAATTCCTTCGATCCGGGCTTCGCCTTCTTCAGGGCGACGGGCGCCGCCCGGGCCAGGAGCAGGCCGGCATCCCAGGCGTAGCCGCCGAAGGCGGTTGCGCTGCCCTTGCCGTGGGCGGCCTCGTACCGGCTGACGTAATCGAGCGAGGATTTTTTCAGTGGGTTGTCGGCGGGCAACTGGTCGGCGACCAGCATCGGGCCGCTGGGCAGGTGGGTGCCTTCGCAATCCTTGCCGCAGACGCGCAGGAAATCGTTGTTGGCCACGCCGTGGGTCTGGTAATACATGCCCTTGTAGCCTCTTTCCTTGAGCGCTTTCTGCGGCAGCGCGGCGGGCGTGCCCGAGCCGGCGATCAGCACCGCATCCGGCTTGGCGGCCATGACCTTCAGCACCTGCCCTGTCACGGAGGTGTCGGCGCGGTTGTAGCGCTCATTGGCGACGATCTTCAGCTTGCGCGCTTCGGCGATCTTGCTGAACTCGTTGTACCAGCCTTCGCCATAGGCGTCGGCGAAGCCGATGAAGGCGACGGTCTTGATGTTCTGGTTGGTCATGTGCTCGACGATGGCCGTCGACATCTGGATGTCGTTCTGCGGGGTCTTGAACACCCATTTCACCTTCGGATTGGCGGTGTCGACGATGCGCGCCGAGGCGGCCATCGAAATCATCGGCGTTTCGGCCTCGGCGACGACGTCGATCATCGCCAGCGAGTTCGGCGTGATGGTGGAGCCGATGATGATGTCCACCTTGTTCTCGGTGAGCAGCTTGCGGGTGTTCTTGACGGCGGTCGTCGTGTCGGAGGCGTCGTCGAGCACGTGATAAACGATTTTTTCGCCACCGATGCTGGCGGGCAGCAGCGCGATGGTGTTCTTCTCCGGGATGCCCAGCGAGGCCGCCGGTCCGGTGGCCGAGAGGACGACGCCGACATTGATGTCGGCCAGCACAGACGAGGAAAAAGCAGCGGCGAGAGTGGCGGCGAGCAGGGTTTTCAGGGGAATGTGCATGGTGATGTCGCAATCGGATCGAGTTGCGCACATGCTATGCGTCATTCCGCGCGAATGCAGCGCAACATACGGCACACTATGATGCCGTTATGCAACAATAGTGCGCATATAAATCAATCGGCGACAAAGGCTTGCATCATGGATATCGATCGTACGGATTTGCGCTTGCTCGACCTGCTGCAGAAGGACGCCAAGCTTTCCCATGCTTCGCTCGGCGAGCAGGTGCACCTTTCGGCCTCGCAGGTGAGCCGGCGCATCGCCCGGCTGGAAGAGGCGGGGATCGTGAAGGGCTATCTGGCCCAGTTGGATCCGGATGTGCTCGGACTCGATGTCGAGGCCTTCACCTCGGTGTCGCTGGATCGGCACGATCCCGGCGTGGGCGAGGCGTTCGAGCAGAGCATCCAGGCTATCGACGAGATTCTGGATTGCATGGCGGTGACCGGCGAAGCGGACTACATCCTGCGTATCGTCGCGCCGGATCTGAACGCTTTCGCCAAGCTGGTCACCGACCGGCTGATCCAGCTGCCCGGCGTGAAGATGGTGCGCTCGAACATCGGACTGCACCGCATCAAGCGCAGCCACGCCATGCCGCTGACCTATCTGGGATCGGCGCAGAGCAAGCAGCCGCGCGTACGCTTTACCGAGAGCTAACGGAAGCGCCGCTCCGCTTATTCGTCAGGCAGCCGGGTGATGTAGGCGAGGATGTCCTGGATGTCCTTTTCCGTCAGCCGGTTGAGCACGCCGGTTTTCTTGACGGGGGTCTGGTTGGCCGTGGCCTTGGGCTTGGGCTTGGCATCCTCTTCCTCTTCATCTTCGACCGCGTCGTGCGGTCGCTCGCCCTTGAGGTAGGCGTCCATCTGCTTTTGCAGGTAGTTCGTGTATTGCCCGATCAGCATCGGGAAGCGTGTCTTGCCGCGGCCGTCGGTGCCGTGGCAGTAGGCGCATTCCTCCTTGTAGAGCTTGCCGCCATTGGCCAGGTCGCCGTCGAGCTTGGGAATGATCATCACCTTTTCCATCGCCCGCAGGCGCGTCAGCGCGTCGTCGGTCGGCTTGAATTCCGGCGGTTTGGTCGGCAGTTCGATGCCGGCGACATAGGCGGAGACCGCCTTGATGTCGGCATCGGACAACTCGCGTTCCTGCGTGTAGGGGAACATCGGCAGGTTTTGGCGCTCGCGCGAGCGGAACATTCGCAGCGAGTATTCGAGGTAGGCGACACGCTGGCCGGCGATGCGCGGATACTCGCCGCGCCCGCCGCCCTGGCCGAATTCGCCGTGACAGGCCGCGCAAGGGCCGTAGATATCCTTGCCGCTGTCCTGGTGGCCGTCGGGAAGCGCGGCATGCAGGGCGGAGGAACCCAGAAGGAGGGTGAAGAGGAAGGTGGCAGTCAGACGCATCGGTGCATGCTCGGATCGTTGGGCGGTGAATTGTTCCATTCGTGGCAAGGCGTTTTCCTTGATTTTCGTCAGGTCCTGTTACCGCATGTCCGGCGCCGGGTCGGACAGGATGCGATAGGGTAGCGAGAAGGGGGCTAGGCGTTCGAGGAAATCCAGCATTTCCAGGATCGGGGAGTTGCGGAAAAACGTGGCCATCGGCGTTTCCATCCAGATGCGGTCCGCATAGAGCCAGGCATCGTGCGGCGTGTCGCCGACGCCGTCGCGATTGCGGTCGAAGCCCTGGTATTCGTCCCAGCGATTGCCGCGCCAGACGTTGGCTTCGCCGGCACCCTGGCCGCTGATCGCGACGGTGGTGAGGTTGTTGTCGAAACGGTTGCGCGTGAAGCGGTGGCCGCCCGCCTCGCCGTAGAAATACAGGCCGACGATGTTGTGGGCAAACCGGTTGTCGCGCACGTCGAGCACGCCAACCGGCTCCGGCGGGGCATCCACCTTGAGGCCGACGGCGCAATGCAGGACGGTGTTGTGCTCGACGATGCCGGTATCGCTGTCCTTGAAGACGATGCCCGCGCCGCCGCCGGTCAGCGCATGTTCGATGTGGTTGTGCCGCAGTTCGACATCGCGCGAATACAGCACGACGATGCCCGTGCCCATGTTCGAGATGCGATTGCGCTCGATCTTCAGGCGCGGCGAAAACACGACCTGCATGCCGTAGCGACCGTCGCTGAAATCGTTGCCGGTGACGAGGTTGTCCGGGGCGTTGATGAAAGTGAGGTCGCGTGCGCGCGTGAAGCGATTGCTCTCGATGCGGTTGCCCGTTCCGTTCCATATCCGGATCGCGTCGCCGCGCATGCCGGAATCGAGCGGCTTGCCGGTCACGCTGTTGTTGCGCACCGTCGTGTTCCTGGCCTGGCGCAGGTGGATGCCGAAGAGCACGTCCTCGATCCGGTTGCCCTCGATCAGATGGCCGCCGCCCTCGACCAGCACGCCCGCATCGACGGCATCGTGCGATTCGCCGCTGCCGGCGATGCGCAGTCCGCGCAACGTGACATTCGTTCCGGCAATGCTGACGACGGTGCCCTTGCCATTGCTGCGGATTTCCGCCTTGCCGTCGCCTTCGACCGTGAGCGGTTTGGCGATGGTGACGGGGCCCGCATGTACGCCGGCGGGCACGTGCAGGGTGGCGCCGGCGGGCGTGGCGTCGATCAGTGCCTGCAATGAAGGCGCCGCGAGCGAACTGCCGGATGCCAGCAGCCATGTCCAAGCGATCGTCCACCGCCACTTCGTCGTGTTCATGGCGGCATCGCGGGATTCAGGCGAGGAAGGTCAGCGCCACCGCAAGCAGCAGGCCATGCAGCGAGGCGGCGAGGATCGTCAGCTTGATGCCGGGCACCAGCGCCATCGGTTGCGCGGCGTGGGCGGCAAGGTTTTGCGCCGCCTTGAAGCTCGCAATGGCCGGCAGCAGGGAGATCAGGGCAACGGCAGGCAGGTGGCCGAGCAGGGTCATCGCCGTCACCCAGCCATAGCACAGCAATGCGATCAGGGCGTAGCCCCAGCGCGCGCGCTGCACGCCGAGGCGCACGACCAGCGTGCGCTTGCCGGCCTGCGTGTCGGCCTTCACGTCGGGAAACTGGTTGATGTAGAGCACGTTGGCGACCAGCAGCGCGAAGCCCAGCCCGGCGGCGACGGGCGTGAAGGAGAATTCGTGGCGCTGGACGAAGTCGCTGCCGACGACGATCAGCAGCCAGGCCGCCGTGATGCCGTATTCGCCGAGGCCGCGGCTTTGAAGTTTCAGCGGCGGCGCGGAATAAGCCCAGCCGGCAAACAGGCCGGCGAGGCCGATGCCGATCAGGCCGGGCGCGCTCACGGCGGTGAGCCAGAGGCCGGCGGGGATGACGATCGCCAGCAGTGCATAGCCGTAGATGCCGGCTTCGCGCAGCGACAGCACGCCGTTCTGGATCACGCGGCTGCCGCCGGTAAAGGGGAACACGCGCTCGTCGTTGGCCGCATCGCAGCCGCTCTTTGCATCGTAATAGTCGTTGACCACATTGGCGCCGCCATGCGCGAGCAGGGCGAACAGCAAGGTCACGGTCGCCTTGAGCGGATCGAGCGCCACGCCGCTCAGGGCCGCGGAGGCGAGGCCGAGCAGGCAGCCGACGAAGGTGACGGAGAGGAAGGCGGGGCGGGTCGCGACGAAGTAGCGCATCCAGGGATGCGGCAGACGATCGAGGGTCGGTTCGAGGGGTTGGTTCATGAGCAACTCCGGTCGGTGGGCTTCGTGCCGAAATGCAGGCAGGCGATGCCGAAAGAGAGGTTTTCCCAATGCACGTCGGCGAAACCGGCAGACGTGATCAGACTCGCGAATTCGCGCTGGTCGGGAAAGCGGCGAATCGACTCGACGAGATACTGATAGGCGATGGGCGCTTGTGCAACAGCGGCGCCGAGGCGCGGAATGACCTGCCAGGAAAAGAAATCGTAGAAGGGCGCGAGCCATCGTTGCGGCCGCGAGAATTCGAGGCAGACAAAGCGGCCGCCCGGCGCGAGGACGCGGTGTATTTCGCGGAGTGCAGCGGAAAGCTGCGTGACGTTGCGGATGCCGAAGGCGATGGTGAGCAGGTCGATGCTGTTGTCGGCGAAGGGCAGCGATTCGGCTTCACCGGCCAGCCAGCGGATGCGTTTGTCAGCCGGCCGACGGCCGGTTTGCATCATTTGCAGGCTCGGGTCGCAGACCATGATGCGGCGGCCGCAGCCGTCGAGCCGGCGCGCGACGTCGCCGGTGCCGCCGGCGAGATCGACGACGCAGCCGTGAATGCCGCGGCAGCGGCGGACGAGCGCGCGCTTCCAGAGCCGGTGGATGCCGAAGCTCATCAGGTCGTTCATCAGGTCGTAGCGCGGTGCGATCGCGGCGAAGACGCGCCGGATGCGGCTGCGCCGCTCGTCGGTGGCGACCAGTTGGCGACCGAAGCTTTCGTCGAGCGCGTGCCGGGCCGCCGTCATGCTTACTTCAGGACAGCTGCCGCTGCCTTGTCGAGATCGGCGCGCGTCACCTGGCCGAGCTTGTGCATGACGACGCGACCGCCGCGGTCGATGGCCAGCGTGAAGGGCAGGCCCGCGCGGCCGTTGCCCAAGGCGCGCATCAGGCTGATGCCTTCGACGGGAGCGAACAGCAGGGTGTAGTTCATCTCGTAGGCCTTGATGAAATCCTTGACGTTTTCGCTGTTGTTTTCCAGACCGATGCCGATGACCTTGAGACCCTTGTCACGATAGGCCTGGGACACCGCGATCAGTTCGGGAATTTCCATCCGGCAGGGGCCGCACCAGCGCGCCCAGAAGTTGACGATCAGCGGTTGGCCCCGGAAGTCGGCGAGGGCCACCGGACGGCTGTCGATATCGCTCAGGCTGGCGGCGAACAGCGGGGCGCTGCCTTGCGCCCGCGCGGCAAATGCGACGACGACCAACAACAAACCAAGCAGGAAACGGGTCACGGGAGATCGCCACGGCGGAAGATGAAGTAGCCGAGTCCGGCAGACAACAGGCCAAGCAGCGAGGGATAGACCAGCGCGAAGATCTTGTAGCCCAACACGCCGAAGGCATCGAGAATCACATAGGCGGACGGGCCGAGTACGATCAGTTGCGGATCGAAAAGGGCTAAGGCCGCTGTGCGGAAGACCTGCAGCGGGTTGGCGAGCGCGATGCTCACCGCGACTTCGGGCGCGACGCGACCCTGGATCATGACGCCAAGCAGGATCAGGTCGAGGAACAGCAGCAGCACCAGCCAGGTCATGAAGGCCGCGCCCTGCGCCATGTCGGTGCTGCGCGCGATGGCCGAGATCAGCATGCCGATGCCGAGGAAGCACAGCGCCATCGCAGCGAGCAGGCCGGTGTAGTAGCCGAACATGCCCCAGGGGATTTCGATTTCCTTGACCATGGCGATCAGCACGGCGGCCAGCATGGCGAGGAAGACCGGCGCGAAGACGACGATGTAGCGGCCGAGAATCTTGCCCCAGAACCAGGCGCCGAGCGACACCGGCAAGGAGAGCAGGTACTCGAAGACACCGGCCTCGCGGTCGCCGGCGACCGAACGCACAGTGGTGATCAGCACGAAGATCGGCAGGATCGCCATGGTGAGCTGGATGTAGGTGACCAGCAGGCGCGACAGGCCGATGAAGCCGAGCACGCGCGATTCGGTCAGGCCGAAGAGGAACAGCAGGGCGACGATGCCGCCGAACACTGCCGTGTAGATCATGAACCAGCGGGCGCGCAGGGATTCGACGATATCGAGGCGGGCGGTGAGCCAGAGTTGTTTCATGATGTTGGTTTTGTTTTCCTGACAAGAGCGACGACGTGTTCGCTCATGGTGGCGAAGTCGACCGAACCGGCTTGCGGGTGGGACACGGCGGCGAAGTTGTAGCCCATCGGCGAGAACTTCGCGGCGTACTGGGCCGTGCGGGCATCGAGCCAGCGCATGTCGTTGCCGCGCACGCTGGAATCCATCACCCAGATCTTCGTGGCGGGATCGCGCACCCAGGGGAACTTGTCGGCCATGTCGTGCATGCACAGGGCGATGCAGCCGGGATCGTCGAACTTGAAGACGGTGTTCTTCGGCCCGCCGCGCATCTGGCCGGCGAAGCGCTTGTCGGAGATCGCCATGTTGCAGACGATGCAGGTGTCGCGATCCCACTTGATCGGCTGCATGCCTTCGGGCCAGCCCTCGTCCTTGCCGCAGCCGCCCAGCGATGCCAGGGCCGCCGCGATGGGCGTCAGCGCGAAGGTGGAACCGAGAAAACGACGTCGATCCATGCTTACAGTGCCGTCTCGCCAGCGCCGACTTTTTCAGTCAGGCTCAACTCGGCAATCAGGGCGACATAACGCGACAGCATGCCGATGAAGCGCAGGCGGTCCGGGCCGGCGACCTCGCCTGCCCACACCAGCCCGGAGGCATCGGCGGAAAATTTCCAGCTGCCGAGCGTCTTGGCCAGCGCGGCATCGACGCGGCGCGACACGAGGCGACAGGCGAAGCGGCCGGACAGTGACACGTCGTCGGCCACCTTGTCGTCGAGCACCACCTTGCCCATGTCCATCTCGATGACGCGATTCACCAGCGCGGCGACTTCGTCGATACGGTGGCTGGAGATCAGCATCGTCGCGCTTTCCTGCCGCTCGGCCAACAGGTCGAAGAAGATCTTGCGCGCCTCGGGATCGAGGTTGGCGGCCGGCTCATCCATGATCAGCAGTTTCGCGTCGCGGCCGAGGGCGATGGCGATCAGCAGCTTCTGCTTCATCCCGCCGGAGAGCTTGATGAAGGGGCGGGCGCGAATGTCATCGACGGCGAGGCCGAGGCGGCCGGCAATGGCGTCGATCTTTTTCGGGTCGGCGCCGGACAGCGAAGCCGAAAACTCGATGAGCTGGCCCACGGGCATCTTCAGCGGCGGCGGCAGTTGCGGCACGAAGCCGATGCTGCCGAGCACCTGGGTGCGTTCGGTGCGCGGCGAGCGGCCGTCGATGCTCACCTTGCCGTCATGCACGTACTCGCCGAGCAGGCAGCGGATCAGCGTGGTCTTGCCGGCGCCGTTGGAACCGATCAGGGCGATGCGTTCGCCGAGCGCGATGTCGAGGTTGATGCCGTCGAGCACGCGGGCGCGCTTGAATGATTTGGAGAGGTTTTCGCAGCGGATCATGGCTTGAATTCTAGCGGGCGAACTTACATTAGCTTGGAGAGCCCCTTGACGTCGAACTGGAGCGAGCCGGTCGGGCAGGTGTCGACGCACAGTCCGCAGCGCGTGCAATCCGGGCCGATGGGAACTTCGGTGTCGACCGCGCGGCCCTTGATCACCGTGTCGAGCACATGCGGCACGAGGCAGACCTTGCGGCAGTCGCCTTCGTGGAAGCAGCCTTCCACCGTGTACTTGATGCGCAGCGGAGTGACGATGCCGACCACGCCGTAGGTCAGGCCGATCGGGCAGGCGTAGCGGCACCAGGCGCGGCGCACGAAGAAGACTTCGAAGACCAGCAGCGCCAGCACCCAGAGCAGGGCGAGCGCGCTGCCGCCGTAGATCAGGGCGCGCGAGAGGATGCCGGTGGGCGAGATCGACTCATACACCGTGTAGCCGGTGACGACGGCCAGCAGGGCGAAGACGAGCCAGAACACGGTGCGCAGGCGGCGGTCGATCGGCGTGTCGGTGACGAGCTTCTTCTTCACCAGCCAGAGATGGATGTTCTCCGCCCACTCGGCCAGCAGGTGGTAGGGGCAGATCCACGAGCAGAAGCTGCGCCCGCCGACGAGAATCCACAGCACCAGCACCGTGCCGGTGCCGATCAGCAGGTTGGTGATGATGTGCTTGTGGGCCAGCATCACCTGCAGCGCGGAGTTCAGGTCGATCAGGTGGAAGCCGATGAAGCGCGAGGCGGTCAGCGCGCCTTCGAGGATCTGGATGTCGAAATAGAACGAGATGACGAACAGCAGGTTGGCGAAGATCAGCGTCGCCCAGCGGCGGTTGCGCCATTTGGTCGACTTCTCCTCGTGGGCGCGCATGTGCGCCTTCATGGCCTGGAGATCGGCCTTGTTGGTCAGGCGCTTGAGTTCGTGCGTCTGGCGCGCCCGTTCGGTGAAGTCCTCGGGTTTGCGCGGCTTTTCGGGTTCCTTGCCGAGCATGACCAGAATCTGGTCGACAAAGCGGCGCGTGAGGGGGTGTGCGCTCATGACTTCCACACCTCGCGGGCGACGATTTCGATGGGGGCCGGATCGATGGGGCAGATCATTTCGCAGACGCCGCAGCCGACGCAAGGCTCGTGCACCACCGGCGACTTGCGCTGCGTGCCGTTCGGCATGTAAACCAGTTCGATGGAGATGGCGTCCTTGATCGGGCATTCGCGCACGCACAGGTCGCATTCCTCGACATCGTAGGGATGGTCGCGAATCGGGATCGGCTTCCAGCGGTCCACCGCCATGTAGCGCATCATGCCCTCGAATTCCGGGCCGCGCGCCTGACCCTTGAAACCCTTGCCCTGCATGGCGAGGCAACGACCCGGCCGCGTCAGGCGCGCCACGCCCATGCGTTCCTTGAGGTTCAACGTGGGTTCCGGGTCGTCTTGTTTGGGAATGAACACCGGTTTGGCGGCCAGTCGGGCGCCGGGACGCACCGGCAGGAAATCGGGCTTGTCGTAAGTCAGCGAGCCGGTCGGGCAGGCGAGGATGCACTGCACCGCGTCGCAGGAGAAATCGCAGGCCTGCGCGCGCGCGTCGATGTAGGGCACGCCGATGCCGAAGCCGTCGTCCAGGTCGGCGAGCTTGATGGCCTGTACCGGACAGACCTGCACGCACTGGCCGCACTTGATGCAGGAAGACAGCAGGTCTTTCTCGTCCAGCGCGCCGGGCGGACGCAGCAAGGGCTTGCGCGCGTAAGCGATCGGCAGATAACCCGACAGGGCCGCGCCGAGCACGCCGCCCGAGAGCAGGAGGGTGCGCAGCACGCGGCGGCGTGCTTGCTGCTGGCGTTCTTTGGAGAGGGGCGCTTTCTGTGCCGTCTTGTTCTCACGCGGCTCGCCGGCTGATGCCGTCTCGCCAGCGCCGAGTTTCTGATCGTCGCTCATCCGGCTTTCCTTTGCGGTTTGGCATGGCGCGGTCGGGGGTCGCGCGCCTGTAACTCCGGCGCCGAGATCGGCGCGAGCCGTTCGAGGAAGTCGAGCAGTTCGAGCACCGGCGAGGTCATGAAGAAACGGGCGGGCGGAATCTCCATCCAGATTTGGTCGGCAAAGGCATAGTCCTCGTGCGGGGTATCGCCATAGCCGTCGCCATCCTTGTCGAAACCCTGATAGGTGTCGAAGTAATTCCCGGTCCACTTGTTTTTGTCGCCGGAGCCGCGACCGCCCTGGAAGACGTCGGTCAGATTGCCTTCGAAAATATTGTCGTCGAGCAGGTTGCCGCCCAGTTCGCTGGTGAGTTGCACGGCAATGCCGTTGTAGGCGAAGCGGTTGCCCTTGAAGCGGACGGTGGTGTTAGGCTGGAAAGGCGAAAGGTCCGAGCCGACGCCGACCGCGCTGTAGATGATTTCGTTGTTCTCGATGAAGATGTCGGAGGCCTCCTTGAAGCCGATCGCCATGCCGGCCGCGCCGGTGGCGTGCGAGACGACATTGTTGCGCATGCCGCCGCCTTCGCAGTACATGAAATAGACGCCGACCGAATTGTCGAAGAAGCGGTTGTTCTCGACGACATTGTGGTTGGCGAACATGAAATGAATCGAGTAACGGCTGCGCCGGCCTTCGTTGTTGCGGTAGATGTTATGGTGGGAGTACCAGGCCACCATGTCGCGCGAATCGGCGACGAGGTTGCCTTCGATCAGGGTATCGTTGCTGTACCAGAGGCGGATGCCGT